>Ga0302242_1001089_pt1 | contig 21927 bp, 21 predicted proteins | sample AAG_UR_Lys_MG_FD_193510 | JGI IMG/M metagenome (GOLD analysis project Ga0302242, IMG submission 193510) | Enriched activated sludge microbial communities from anaerobic digester in WTTP, New Holstein, Wisconsin, United States - AAG_UR_Lys | ecosystem: Engineered > Bioreactor > Anaerobic >...
CATCGTTGAAAATACGTCCTTCAGGTCCACTCCCAGAGCTTTTGCACGGTTCCTGTCGATATTTGCGTAATACTGGGGGACCTTTGTGGAAAAGGAGGTGGTGACGCTGGATATTTCTTTTCTGGCGTCAGTTGCTGCGATGTATTTCGCAAGCGCCTTTTCCATCTCTTCGGGAGTGTCTGACTCCCTGTTCTGGATATAGCCCTCAATGCCTCCGGTGGTGCTCATGCCTATTATCGCCGGAGGATTAAACACGAAAACCTGTCCTTCCGGTATCGACCAAGCCTTGCCCATAAGTTCCCTTGACGTCGAAAATGAGTCTTTTCCGGGTCTCTCCCTTTCTTTCCAGTCCTTCAGGGTGACGAAGGCTGCGCCGTAGTTGGACTGGTTTGATGAGTTGAGAAGGTTGTATCCGCTGAATACCAATGCAGTCTTGACCTGGTCCATGCCACGGGTGATCTTCGTCACCTTGTCAGTGAGTTTTTCGGTCATATTCAGGGATGAACCGTCCGGAAGGGACATGGCAGACATTATGATCCCCTGATCTTCGTCCGGTACCAGAGATGAAGGGACGAGCGAAGCAATCTTTGCGGTCGCGCCGACAAATACGACGAAGAGGATCACAACGATAATGGTCCTTTTGAGGAAGAATCTCACTCCGGCAGAATAAGCGTTTGTTATCGAGTCAAAAAATGAGTTGAACCATCGGAAGAGGAAGAAATCCTTTCCTTTGCCCTTAGGTTTCAGAATGAGAGCGCACATTGCCGGGGTGAGGGTAAGGGCGACAAAACCGGAAATGATGACCGATGTCGCAATGGTGATCGCAAACTGTTTGTAAAGTTCGCCCGTCAGTCCTCCCAGGAAGGCTATCGGAATGAAGACGGAGGAGAGTACAAGGACTATTGCGACAACTGGTCCCGTTACTTCTTCCATAGCCTTGAACGCCGCCTCTTTGGGCGGAAGTCCCTCCTCCATATGCCGGTCCACGTTTTCAAGCACCACTATAGCGTCATCTACCACTATCCCTATGGCAAGCACCAGACCGAACAAAGTCAGAGTGTTGATAGAGAAGCCAAAGAGCTTAAGTCCGGCAAAAGTCCCGATTATCGATACAGGGACAGCCAAACATGGGATAAGCGTTGCCCTCCAGTTCTGAAGGAAGAGGAAGACAACAAGGAATACAAGCAGGACAGCTTCAAAAAGTGTTTTTACGACCTCTTCAACAGATACCCTTACGAAAGTCGTCGTGTCATAAGGGATGTCGTACTTTATACCGTCCGGGAAGTGTCTGCTTGCCTCCTCAAATTGTTTTTTGACCAGATCGGCCACCCTGATGGCATTCGCTCCCGGTGCGAGTGTGATACCCACCGGGACCGCGGGGATGCCGTCCTGTTTTCCTATAAAGCTGTATGTCTTGGCTCCCAGTTCGACCCTTGCAACATCCTTCAGATAGATGCTCGTTCCGTCGGGGTTCGTTTTGATGATCACCTCTTCAAACTCTTCAGGTGTTGCGAGGCGTCCTTTTGTGGTTATTATGTATGTTTTTTCGAGGTCTTCATCCGTCGGCTGGTCGCCGAACCTTCCCAGCGCGTATTGACTGTTCTGGTCGCTGACAGCCGCAGCTATGTCAGCCGGAGTCAGACCGAGCTGTGCAAGTTTGTCGGGCCTTATCCATATCCTCATGGCATAGTCCTGAGAGGTGTATATCAGTGCATCGCTGACCCCGGGTATCCTTTTCAGGTCGTCTACGACGTTCAGGAGGGCGTAGTTGCTCATATATATTGTGTCGTAGCGTCCGTCGGGAGAGAGCAGGGTCGCTATCAGGAGAAGGTTGGGCGAAGATTTTTTGACCACTATGCCGTATTTCCTGACCTCTTCTGGTATAGATGGAGAAGCCATCTGGACCCTGTTGTTTACGTTGATGGTGGCCATGTCCGGGTCGGTCCCGAGTTCGAATGTTACCGTCAGGGTCATGTTTCCCTGCCCGTTGCTGACCGAGTCCATGTAGATCATGTTGTCGACGCCGTTGATCTGGCTTTCCAGCGGGGATGCAACCACCTGCGCGATCACCTCAGGGGTCGCTCCGGGGTAGAAAGCCGTAACTGTGACCTGAGGCGGGACGAGTTCCGGGAACTGTGCCACTGGCAAAGTTATTATCGATACAAGGCCGAGCAGGATTATTACGATCGAACAGACGGTGGCTAATATCGGCCTTCTGATGAATATCGCGGAGAACATCTGCTAAAGGCCTCAGTCAGCGGATCTTTTGCCGTCGGTATTTTTCTCCGCGGCACTTTCCTGCGACTGTTTCTCAGCTATCTTTACAGCCTTGCCCGGCAGCACCTTTGCCACCCCGTCAACGACGATCCTCTCTCCGTCCGTCAGGCCTTCCTGTATGAGGCAAGTATTTTTGATCGTCTTGATTATCTTTATGTTCCTGACGGAGGGAATATTTGACTCGTCAAGAACGTACACTATCGGTCCCGAAGAAGTCTGGAGCACAGATCTGAGGGGGATGCTTATCACATTGCTTACATAGCTTCCGTCGACATATACGCGGACGAACTGTCCGGGATAAAGCCTGTTCCCCGGATTGTCAAAAACGGCCCTGGCCCTTATGTCAGCTGTCGCCGGATCAACAAACTGATCCTGAAAGTCGATCTTTCCCTTTTTATCATAAATCGTTCCGTCGCCCAAAGCGACCTTTACTGATATACCTTCTTTAAAAACCTTCAGGTGTCCGGCAGACCTGAGCAGCTCGTTTATTCTGTGTTCATCGGCAGGCACGGCAAATTCAACATAGACGGGGTCTGCCTGAACAATAGTGGTAAGGAGGCTGCCCTGAGCATCCAGTGTTACCAGATTGCCGACAGAGCGCTCTTCTTTGCTGCTCAGTCCTGAAATGGGAGCCCTAACTACAGTCCAGTCAAGATCGATCTGTGACTGCCTGACAGCGGCTCTTGCAGAATCAACCGCGGCCATTGAAGCTTTATAAGAGGCTTCTGCGTTGTCAAAGTCATTTTTGCTTACAGCATTTTTAGAATATAGTGAGGATATCCTGTCGTATTCGATCTTGGCCAGATCCATTCCTACCCGGGCCTGCTTAAGGTTGGCGCTGTTTCTGTTGAGAGCCGCACTGTATGGTGCCGGGTCTATCCTGAAGAGGACCTGCCCGGCCCTTACGGGCTGCCCCTCCCTGTACTCCTTGCTCTTGAGCACTCCGCTTACCTGAGCCCGGACTTCGGCCTCTCTGTAGCCTTTGGTCTGTCCCGTATATTCGAATGTCACCGGGAAATCAGATGCTTTTACGGGCATGTCGCTTACAACGACAGGCGGCATCTCCGCGGGTCTTGAGGCAGCTGCCTTTTTTGCCTCCTCCGTCTTCCAGAACCAGTATCCGCCTCCGGCAAGTATGATCACTATGAGCAGCAGGACGAAAAGGCTTCCTGATTTCTTAGGAGGCGCTTCTTGGGTGGGTCTCGGAGTCTCTTCTTTATTTGTTTCGGGAGCTTCAGTTATTTCTTCAAATTTTTCATTTTCCATAAACTGACCCGACTCCTTATAAAGACAGATTTTTATCAGGGTATTCATTATAACACGTTAAATTGATGAGGTTAAATGGGAAAGCTTTGCAGTGTATATTTTGTTTAAATTATTGAGCTGAAACAACACTCTATTTAAGAAAGTTTACCCTGACTCTTACTATTTCTGAAGAACTTCCTGTTCTCACCGGGTATTTCCAGGTGCCGATACCCGAACTTACGACAGCTTTAAGGGCTCCTTCGTCGACGATACCGTAATGTGTGTGGTTTGCGAGTCCAACGATATAATTGAAGGGAAAAAGCTGTCCGTTGTGGGTGTGTCCGGAAAGCTGAAGATCGACACCGTTCTCTGCCGCTTCATCTATTGCATTGGGTTGGTGGTCAAGTACGATGACCGGCCTGATTTTTTCTGTACCTTCAAGTATTTTTGAAAGCGGAATGCGCTCATTCTCCCTGATATCTTTCCTTCCGGCGATATAAATGTCACCGATCATTATCGTCTCATCCTGAAGGACTCTGATACCGGTACCCTCAAAGTATGAAAGTATCTCTGACATATCTCCGAGGTAGTATTCGTGGTTTCCTGTTACAAAAAAAGTCCCGTATTCAGTCTTGATACTCCCCAGCTTTTCTGCTGTAAACCGCATGATCTCCTCATATGACGCATGGTCGAACAGGTCGCCGCAAATAAAGACGATCTGAGGCGAAAGCTCCTCGATCATGGCTTTGATCTGAGTTATCTCTTTTTTTCCTATAGAAGTCCCGACATGAAGATCGGAGATCATAACAGCATCTATCGAAGGGATGGCAGATCTCTTGTCAATAAATATCTCATATTCTGTGACCTTGAAATTCACCGCGTTGTAAAAGGCATAAAGCGTGATCATCGTTGCAACAGCAGGAACGAGCAGTCCTTTTGCATATATTTTGGACAATGAAGAATTAAGTTTATGGTGGATTTTAAACAAACTGCCCAAAAACGCAAGACTGTCCCCTGCAAGGAAAAGGAGTAACGAATATATGACCATACAGATGTAAAATGCGGAAATGTACCTCACCGGCAGTGTCAATGCCCGGTGCTGATAGATCCAGTTCTGAAAAAATAGGGATGAGAGAAAGAGTGACAAGCCTGAGAACAGGACATATGCCGCCGCCCTTGCGGGGATCCTGGATCTGTGATCACTCAGGAGCTTCCCGTACCTTTTGGAAAGGTAAATATTCACAAGGATCAGCACTATTGAGCTGACCGCAAGAAAGATCATGAATCGGCCCATTTATGCGTCCTTACTGCCGCATTTGGCGGCTTTGATCATTTGTCGGATCCCATCTCACGAATATTCTTTCCTGCAGCTTTTGTAAATGCGCTGACTACTCTCCTGTCGAACCTCGATCCGGCAAGGCTTTCTATCTCAGCCACAGCCTCTTCATGTGTTTTCGACCTTTCGTAATAGTCGTTTGTCATGGCATCATAAGCCTCAGCGACAGCTATTATTCTTCCAGAAAGAGGGATCCCCTCCCCTGCCGTCCCCTTCGGATATCCGCTGCCGTCCCAGTGTTCGTGGTGGCTGAGCACGCCGTCTGAAAGGTCCAGGGTTTCGTCAAAGAGATTCAGTATCCTGTATCCCACGACCGAATGCTGCTGCATCTTTCTGTACTCTTCCTCGTTGAAATTCCTGTGCTTGGTGAGTACACTGTCATCCAGTACGATCTTTCCTATGTCGTGGTAGTATCCGTTTTCAGCGACCCTGTTTACCTCCGCTTCCGAAAGGCCCATCTCCCTGGCGATCCTTTTGCAGAGAGCGTACACATTTTCAGAGTGTATCTTTTCACGTGGACTGCGTTCATGGAGGCGTCCCATTATCTTTCTTATCATATTTGTGTTGTTTTTTGTCCGGTTTATTGTTTTTTCCCGATACATCCTGTTTTCGGCAGATTCTATGGTTTCTGCCATACTCTGTCCAGGCTCTGTTTTTGTGCTCGCGCCCAGGGAGAGGCTTCCGATGATATCTACGGAAGAACTCAGACCGAAAGCACTTTTAATTTCGGCCATTATCTCATTTGCCCTGGCTTCATCGCACAAGGGCAAAACGAGCGCGAACTCATCTCCTCCGATACGTGCAAGGATGCCCTTCTCTGATGAAGCCTTTTTGAATGCCGCGGCAGCTTCTATAAGAAGCCTGTCCCCGGCTGTGTGGCCGAAGATGTCGTTCGTCAGCTTCAGACCGTTTACATCACCGAAGATAACTGATATCGGAAGGTTTTCTTCAGTATCTGACAACGGCACCTCTTTTTCGAAGAACAGTCTGTTGTGGATGTCGGTCAGGGGGTCGTGGTATGTCAGATAGCGGATGTTTTCCTCCGATTTTTTCCGTTCAGTATTGTCCATGAACGTGACTACCGCACCGACAAGAACTCCGTCCCTGTGCTGCGGGAATGACGAATACCTGACGTCAAAGCTCGTGCCGTCCTTCCGCCAATAGACTTCGTCATCGACATAAACGCCTTTCCCCTTTTTGAAGGACTGCATAATGCGACATTCCTTTTCCGGGAAGGTGTTGCCGTCCTTTTTTGTATGGTGTATCAGACCGTGCATGTTTTTTCCCAACAGATCCTCCTGGCTGTCGTATCCAAGCATCCTGAGGGCACTTTCGTTGCAGAAGGTGCATATTCCTTCTGTATCCATCCCGAATATGCCCTCTGCAGTCGAGTCAAGTATCAGCTTGAGCTGCCCTCTTTTGTCGTCGAGGGCGATGTTTGTCATTTCCAAATCAGAGGTCCGTTCCCGGACCTTCTTTTCAAGGTCCCGGACCAGTCCGCTCACATCGTCCGCCAGCATATTGAAGGTCCTTGCAAGGGTGCCGATCTCATCTTCCCTGTGGATGTGCGCCCTTGACGAAAAATCACCTTCTTTAAATTTTTCAGCACTTAAATTCAGGCTCTCGAGGGGTTTGAGCATGTTTGCGACATGGCTCAGATAGAAAAGAGCCGTGACTGACAGCATCAGGAGAGAGAAAATGACAGTAAGTCTTATGGTTTCATATATATCTTTTGTGAGGAGGGCATCGGGTACGGATGTAATGAGCAGCATCTCGACCCCCGTTGCGTCGAATCCGGATACGTTCACATGACTGTTTTGTCCATTGACAGTAAGAATATCGCTGTCTTGTGAATTCAGGTAGTTTCCATAAGCGGTCATGATGCTCCGGTTCTTAAGCTCTCCTATCAGTGTCCTTTTTATGGTCCCGTCTTCGTTCACTGTGAAGTTGCGCACCCCGAGGGAATTTGCAACAAGTTCGCCTGTATTTTTGTCGATTATTACGGCCGCAGCGTTGTTTTTTTTCACAATGTCGTTCAGGAATGAATCCATTCTGGAAAGCGTTATGTGTGTTCCAAGGACTCCCCATATCTTGCCGTCTCTGTCATGTACCGGAGTTCCCACAGAAATTGTGAGGTCGTCCATCACAAAATGCTTGTAGAGTGGAGAAAAGGTCGTTTTGCCGTTTTTTATTGCCTCCCTGTACCATGGCCTCGTTCGGGGATCAAAGGTGCCTGTCTGGAGCGCCAGATCTCCTTTGGTCATATCTTCACTTACTTTGTAGTACATGGATCTTCCGCCGGTCTCGGAATTGTTTTTCATGATCTCAACCGTGTTGTCGGTGTTTCTGCGCGCTCCGTAGTATTCACCCTTCTCCGTTCCGATGCTTATGCTGTATATGGGTGTGCTTCCGTGAGCGCTTAACAGTCCGACAAAAAACTTGTCACGTGTCGTTTCGTCGCTGAAGTCCAGGACCCCGCTGCGGATCTGGTTTTCGGTCATCTCGTTAAGATGCCGGGGAAGTCTTATGAACCCCTCGAATTCCTTGTATATCGTATTGTTCATGTCCTGTGCCACAGAAGAAAGCGTTTTGTCGGCGGTTTCTATCCAGTTTGAAAAGAGCACATAATATACTACTCCAAAGGTTATTAGGGTCGTTGCTATGTATAAGGCCATGATATTTTTCTTGATGGACATTCTCTTCAGGATATTCACGGCATACCACCTTGTCAATAAAATGATGGATACAAATTAGGAATTGTGCAAATCAAACTGCCATTTAAAAAATAACTATACTTTGGGCAACAGTTAATTCTACACTGGCAAGCCCTACTTTGACAACAGAAATATCAATGCTTATTTTAATGAAGTAAACAGTTTGATTAAAAATAGATTTTAAAACTACCGGCGTAACAGTTGTCGGAAAAAAAGGGAACCCTAAAGGCTCCCCCCTTTTTTATATTTTTCTTTTAATTGCTTCAGTGACCGCACTCATCGTGGTGCGAATGCTCATGGCAGACTGAACCTGTAGATTTAAGTTCTCCGGCAAGATATGATTTTGCTGCTTCTTCTGAAGGGCCTGCAGCTCCGATTATGACCTCTATGTTGTGCTGATTGAAGATATCTATTGCTCCCCCGCCCATGCCACCTGAGATAATTACATTTACACCCATATCATTCAAATAATTAGGCAGGAATCCCGGCTTATGCCCGGGATTCGGCACGGACTCGGTTCCTACGATCTTGTCGTTCTCAGCGTTGAATACCATAAAATTCTCACAATGTCCGAAATGACCTGTAACCATACCTTTTTCACTTGCTACTGCAATTTTCATAATTACTCATTCCTCCGTAATATATCGATTTTTATTAATGGGTGGCTGCCCATAGGTTCTTATCATTTTGGACATCCTTTCCTTCTCTGATGATCAGGTGCATGGTTTCATTGAAAACTTCCTTGACAGCTCTTCCCGAGGGACAATCGATGTCGGCTATGCTCATTCCTTTATTGACAGCCTTGACTGCCATTGGGTCGAAAGGAATGCTTCCGGTATATGGTATGCCCTCAAGTTTGCAGAAATCCTTTATCCTGTTTGTATTGTCAGGGTTTGTGTCAGATTTGTTCACACAGACTGCAATTATGACCCCAAATATTCGGGCAGTTTCTATTATCCTTTGCATGTCACTGATGCCTGAAAGGGATGGTTCTGCCACTATCAAGACCATATCTGCGCCGCTAAGGGAAGCTATTGCGGGGCAGCCTATCCCCGGAGAGCCGTCTACGATGGCAAAATCTGTATCTTCTGCGGACTCTTTCATCTGTTTCTTTACTTCGGAGACAAGCATTCCTGTTGTTCCGCTTCCCATTTTCAGCCGGGCCGTTGAAAATGTAACAGAACCTTCCTTAAAAAGCATGAGATCTCCCGCAACAGAAGGATGAAGCGATACTGCATTTACAGGACAAACAAATTTGCACACCCCACATCCCTCACATCCGAATGGATCAACAAAGTGAGATCTTTCATTTGCACTAATTGCATCAAATCTGCAGTTCTCCATGCATTTGCCGCAGTTTATGCAAATGTCAGGATCGATCTCAGCCTTAGGCATCCCATAATAATCTTTCCTGGATGGTGCTTTGGAATGTTTCGTTATAAGATGCAGATTAGGTGCGTCAACATCACAGTCAGCGTATGCCTGAGCTTCCGAAAGCCTGATGAAGGCACTGGCAACTGTAGTTTTTCCTGTACCGCCTTTACCGCTCAGAATTAACAGTTGCTTCATGAGGCACCTCCCTGTAGATTTTTTCCAGCAGGGAAGAGAAAAGATCCCGATATTTAGTGTTTTCTCTTGCTGCTATCTTCCCGTTTGAGTTAAGCGTGCCAAGTTCAACGTCGAAAGGGATTTTTTCCAGGATCTTTATTCGGTTTTCCTTGCAGAACTCATCTGTTGGATCGCTTTGATCAACACATTTGTTGATAACTACAGAATGCGGTTTTTCGAAGAGCCTGACCAGAGACCAGACCATCTCAAGGTTATGTCTGCCGAATATGGTAGGTTCCGCAGCCAAAAGACAGTAGTCTGCGTCTTTTATGCTTTCCATAACGATACAGGCACTTCCCGGAGGGCAGTCTATAAAGATCGGCCGATCATCTTCAAGAGATCCGCATTGAGTGAGGAGTTCCTTAATTATTGGAATTCCTGAAGCAATTCCTGTTTTCATCATTCCGGACAAAACCCGCACTCCCTCTGAATCGCCAACAGAAAGAGTTCCTACGGCTTTGTCCCGTTCTGTAAGGGCCCCCTGTGGACATACCAGCGAACACCCTCCGCAGGAGTGGCAAACATCATCAAAAATTTTCAAATTTTTGTTTATGTATGCCAAAGCGTTGAACTTACAGAATTCTACACATTTTTTACATCCGTCGCATTTATTCGGGTCGACCTGTGGTATCTTTACAGATATTTCTTTTTCGATATTCCATTGAGGTTTAAAAAAGAGATGTCCATTGGGTTCTTCGACATCACAGTCAACGTATACGGAATCTGCAGCAGTTGATGCCAGATTGACAGAAAGCAGTGTTTTCCCTGTTCCGCCCTTGCCGCTCAATATTGCAATTTTTAAATTCTTAGCCGCCATGTCCGTGAAATCCGGCATGGATCTCCTGAAGCTGTTCAAGACGTTTTTCTTTAAAATCGGCGATACTTTCAGTTATAGAAGAGTTTTCTGTTTTAAAAATCAAAATGCCGGCAGCAGTAAGCACTTCAGCCGCATTTTGCCCGCAACGCGGGGTAAGAAGTGCTGAAACTCCTGAATCTGCGACTGTCTGTGCTGCCTTTATCCCTGCTCCGCCCTGACTGGACGCAGCAGAATTATCAAGGAACTCGGCATCGTCTGTCTCTGTTTCGTAAATCACGAAGAACGGGGTCCTTCCAAAAGACTGGCAAACTGTTGAATCTATCCTTTTTTCATCTGCCGGGATAGCTATCTTCATTTTATTTCCTCCGTAACGTCAATGTTGTTTTTTTCACAGTAATCAAATATAGCGCACCTCAAAGCACTGACTCCAAGAAGAGAGCAGTGGACTTTGCTTTCAGGCAGTCCATCAAGCGCGTTCACCACATCATCCTCAGTGATATCCAATGCTTCCCTTAACGATTTTCCTTTTGCCAGCACAGAGGTGGCGCTCGAAGTTGCTATCGCCGCACAGCATCCGAATACCAAATAGCTGATATCAAAGATTACCCCGTCAGAAACTTTAAGATAAAATGTCAGCGCATCCCCGCATTCAGGATCGCCTACCGTTCCTTCCGCATCGGCATCGGGCATGTTCCTTGCGTTTTGTGGTGACATCAGATGTTCAATAACTTTGTCGGAATAAATCCTGATCCACTCCCTGCATTTAAAGATAGGCAACGCTTCAGCTGTCGCCGTGATTTCTCCTGCGGCATCCCGGACGTCCGCACCCGCTTTCCGTACCGTCGCAGAGCCTGTACTCTCCTCCGCCGATAAAGAGGACTTTGCCGTTGACGAGCGACTCTGCAAGCTTTCTCCTGGCCTCGTTGTATATTCCCTGCACGGTAGTCCTTGCAACGTTCATATTTGCGGCGCACTCTTCCTGCGTGAAGTGTTCAAGATCGATAAGCCTTATCGTCTCGTACTCGTCTACAGTCATAACGACAGAACCTCTTGTTTCGTTGCCGGGATCAAGCGGTCCGAACTGATTGGTTTCCGGCATTGAACAGACCTTTCTCCATTTCATAGGTCTTGGCATCACGGTCTCTCCTTTGTTTTCAGGGAGGGAATGCCTGATCATTCTCTCCCTGAGTATCTAATTCAGTTTTTCGAGCTCTTTTTTGATAGACTCAAGTCGTCGTTGAAGCTTCGACTTCTCGTCTTCGAGCAGTTCCTTTTCTGTTTCAGGCATAAATTGAACTGCAGCACATCCCCTGCCGAACCAGCGTCTGGGGCCTCTCCTGACGCCGCCGCCTATATAAGAGGCCTCGCCGCTTTCAAAAGCCCTTACGCAGTACCCCATTCCTCTCCCTGTCATTGAGCCTCTGCCCATCGGTCCGGTCCCGTCTCCTCTTGGCATGTTTATCACTCCTTTTTATTATTGACATATGTCATTTATAAAAATAATTATATATTGTTTATGGCATATGTCAATAACTGCTTTCTTATATTCATACAAAAAACGGGAAAACATCTAGTGACGTTTTCCCGTTTTTATAATTATGTTAACTGACAAGCTATCTTATTTTGGAGCGGGTGCCTTTACGACTATCAATTCCAGAGTGTCATCATGGAGGTTCCTGAAGTTCATCTTAGTTCCCATCGGAATTTTGAGTACGGTTGACGCCGGGTATTCATGCATGTCCTGTTCATTTAAAGCTATTGAAAGTTTGCCTCTCACAACAGTCATGTAGACGTTTGAATTTGAAAAATGTTCAGGAGCTCCTTCGTCCTTGTTGAAGATCATATGCATGTAGTGTACGTTTTCGTCCTGTATTACCTTTTCCACTACCTTGCTGTTACCTGAAGCGATCTTGAATACCTGCTCGATCATCTTGTCATCTCCTCTTTTTGTGATCAATTTATGTTTTAATATCTTAATATTACATTGAGCTCTGTGAATGTTAAAAGTGCTTAAAAATGCAGCCCCGGAAATAAAGGACTGCAAAATACTTACTTTAATAAAGTACAAAAGTACAGTGGTACTTTTAAATCACCAGGCCCTCGTTGAGGTGCCTGCAGTTCTGTGCGATGGCGTTCATAGAGGCCGCGTTGATCGGATAGGCGATCGGCGATGCAGAGAGAAGCGGATGCGTCGCTACCTGGAATGTGTTGAGTTCTGTGGCAGTCATACCCTTCTGAATTGCCAGGCTTGCTATGTTGATCATCTCGCCGACACTGTCTCCTCCGGATATCTGAGCTCCTAGAATGACTCCAGAGCACTTAGAGAAGATAAGCTTGATCTGTACCGTGCTTGTTCCGGGAAGTGATCCGGGATGGCGGTCCATCGTTGTAAATTCGCCGACATTTATCGTAAAGCCTTCCTGTCTGGCCCTTGCCTCTGTGAGTCCGGCAGCGGCAAATGTCTTTCCGAAGATCTGCGTTGAAAACGCGCTTATCGTACCTTTGTTGGCTCTGATGAGTCTCAACTGGAATGCATTGCTTCCTGCTATCTTTGCTTCCATTGCTGCAGTTGAAGCAAGAAGGACCGGTACATCCTTGTTTGTGAAGAAGCACTTCTTCTCGGCACAGTCACCCACAGCAAAAATGTCAGGGTCGCTTGTCCTGGTGTACTGGTCAACGATGATCGCGCCCTTGGCGTTGACATCAAGCCCCGCTTCCTTCGCAAGCAGGCCGTTTGGCCTTACTCCAAGGCCAAGTATTACCAATTCAGCAGGGATCTTTTGGCCATTATGAAGTTCAAGCGCCTCGGCCTTTTTATCACCGATAATTTTTTTGACTTTTGTATTAGTGAGGACATTGATGCCTTTATCCTTCATCATTTTCTCGATGTCGTCTGTAAAACTTTTGTCAAACGCTTGCCAGAGACATGCGTCAGCCATTTCCACCAAAGTCACTTTTTTGCCTGTCATGCTTATCTGCTCGGCAAATTCAACTCCTATGAATCCGCCGCCGATAACAGCGACATTTTCTACCGTTTCCAGTTTCTCCAGGATAGCGTTGAGATAATCCTGATTCTTATAGATCGGAAATACGTTTTCAAGCTCGTACCCCTGAATGAACGTAGGGATGATCGGAAGCGAGCCGGTCGCAATTACTAGCTTTTTGTAGCTGTATGTCTCGTTCTCTTTTGTAGTTACAGTCTTGTTCTCCTTGTCTATCTTCACTACCGTACCGACCACAAGGTCGATCTTTGCGTCGACAAGCATTTTATCGGGGATCACATTTTTGCTTGTGCATTTTAGAGTACCGTAAATGTAGGGTATGCCGCAGGGAACCATTACGGCATCGGTATCCCTGATAACGGTGATGTTTATTTCACCATAAGCCTTGCGCGCCATCGTAGCGCTGAGGATGCCGCCTGCGCTTCCTCCAATTACAAGCAGATCTGTCTTTTTCATTTATAAAGTCCCCCTTCGGTATTTTTATTGCCTATGGTGCATTATTTCACCATCGGAGGACTTATGTCTGTGACATTATCACAAAGGTTGTTGAACTTTATTATGTAAAATTTGGCGCTACTGCTTTGAAATAATCGTCAACCCGACGTGTATCAAAGATCATTACAGCATTGTTGTCCTAAGCTGTTCCGGTGACAGAGGTGAAATGAGTGCGGGAGGTATGTCAAAGACAGTCCTGGCACCTGTCTCCCCTTTGATGCTGAGCCTGTATACGGCTCTTGCGTATGCAACGAGGAAACTGGATGTGAATTCCGGGTTTGATTCAAGGGCAAGGCGGAACTCAATGGTGCTTTTGTTTTCTTTGCGGAAGCCCGTTCTTCCGGTACGGATGACGAATCCCCCATGTGGCAGGGTGCAGTGGTCCCTTGCCATCTCCTCAGCTGTTATGAACGTCACAGTTGTATCGTAATCCGCGAAATAATTGGGCATACATTTTATCTCTTTCTCTATGCGCTCTTTATCTGCATCCTCACGGACCACAACGTAACAGTCTCTTGTATGCTTCTGTCCTGCTGTCAGGCAGGGACATTCCCCTTTACGGACCGCCTCGACGCTGCAGCTTACAGGGATAGTGTATTGCGTGGCGCTTAGTACTCCGTGTATCCTTCGGATAGCATCGGAATGCCCCTGGCTTACGCCCGGTCCCCAGAAAGTGTAGTCGGTGCCTTCAGGCAGCACGGAAGATGCGTAGAGGCGCATCAAAGAAAAATATCCCGGATCCCATCCGGCTGAAATAAGCGCCAGATGGCCGCCTGCCTTTGCAGAAAGGTCTACGGTGTCAAAGTGGCCGGGAATATTTTTATGCGTATCGAAACTGTCGATAATATTGAACATCCCCGCCAGTTTGGGTGACATCTCAGGAAGATCTGTCGCGCTGCCGCCGCAGATCATCATTACGTCGATACTCTCCTTGAGGCTTTCGATATCAGACATGTGAACTCTTATGGCACTCTTCGTCTGCAGGTCAAGGGCAGATGGATCCCTGCGGGTAACGACCGCGGCAAGCTCCATGTCCTCATTTTGCATAATGGCAGCCTCGGTTCCCTTTCCCAGATTGCCATATCCGGCAATGCCAATTCGGATTTTTTTTGTCATCTGATCATGTCCTCCATCCTGTAATATCCTGCAGGTTTTCCTGCCAGAAACCTCGCCGCGCAGAGTGCGCCCTCTGCAAATAGAGTGCGGCTGAATGCCTCATGTCTTAATATAAGCTGCTGCGTATCAGTTGTTATATAGACTTCATGATCTCCGACAATATCACCCATACGCAAAGAGTGGATGGTTATCTCGTCCGGGTCCCTCTCCTCAAAACCGCTGCGGCCGCATTTTATCTCTGCTCCTGAACGGATCTCTGCCAGTGCGTCCGCTATGGTCATCGCTGTGCCGCTTGGCGCGTCTTTTTTACGGTTGTGGTGTTTTTCAACTATTTCAATATTTGCATCGGGAAAGGCACGGGCTGCCTGTTTCGCGAATTCCACAAGAAGAGCTATGCCGATGGACATGTTCGAAGCCTGAAATACCGGGATCTTCAGTGCAGCCTTTCGGATGACCGCAAGTTCTTCCTGAGTATGGCCCGTTGTGGCGATCACCAGCGGAAGGCCTCTGGATATGGCATATTCTGTCAGTTCGGCTGCTGTAGTATGGAATGTAAAATCAATTATTACGTCTGCCGGCCCCGTATAGTTCGCCAGAGAGGAATAACTGCCCTCTTCGCCGTCAGCAACATCAACTGCGGCTGCAAGGACTGCTCCCAGGGCTCCGGAACTTTTGTCGAGCAGAGATACGACTTCCCTGCCCATTCTTCCGTTCGCGCCGTTAACTATGACCCTCATCATACCGAGATGCCCTCTGCCCTCATAAGTTCGATCATCCGGGCGAACTTAGCGTTGTCCATCTCCGTAAGCGGCATGCGGATATCCGGTTCGCAGAAGCCCATAGCCGCCATGGCAGCTTTGACCGGGATCGGGTTCACTTCGCTGAATAGGGCGTCTATCAACGGCCTGTATCGGAACTGCAGCTCTGCCGCACCCTTTATATCCCCTGCGAAGAATCTTTTGCATATTTCCCGTGTCTGTGCCGGAAGGATGTTCGAAAGCACAGAGATGCAGCCCATTGCCCCAACAGCCATCAGCGGGACTATTTCTCCGTCATTCCCCGAGTACAGTGTCAGGTCCTTCCTTACCCTCGACATGGTGTCAACTATCTTGTCGATATTGCTGTTGGCTTCCTTGATCGCCGCGATATTTTCATGTTTTGCCAGTTCAGCATATGTCTCCGGTTCAACAGGGGTCCCTGTTCTTGACGGAACGTTATAGACTATGAGAGGGATGGAGCTCTGGTCAGCAATTGCAGTAAAGTGCCTCACAAGACCCTTCTGAGTCGTCTTGTTGTAATAGGGGGTGACAGAGAGCGAGGCGTCTGCGCCGGCATCTGCTGCAAAACGTGTAAGAGAGATGGCGTATGCGGTGTCATTGCTCCCGGAACCTGCAATAAGGGGGACCCGTTTGTCTACACGCTTTACAGCGTATTCGATCACACTTTTGTGCTCCTCATCGGACATGGTGGAACACTCTCCTGTTGTTCCGCATACAAGCAGCGCGTCTATGCCTTCTTCTATCTGCCAGTCTATCAGACGGCCAAGTTTGTTGAAATCTATTCCACCTGCGAAGAATGGTGTAATAAGAGCAGTAGCAATACCCGTAAAAATAATTTTCTTTGACACGGCTCATTCCTCCTGTATTATCCTGAATACCACCGACGCTGTAAAATGATACGGCGGATTCGTCATTTCTTAAGTTGTGATAAAAAAGCGAAAATCCCGGCAACGGGATATCGGACCTTTTAAAATTTTCAGAGATTATCATATAAAATTAATCTTGTACAGTACTATTAAGATAAATGATGCTTAAAAGTTGTTATGGTTGTTATATAAATATGATCGGTCCTCTTGCATAAAATCTTGCTTACGGATCTTAAATTATTCATACTCTCTACTGCAGCAGCAGGCTTACAGGAACTAAGCCTGCTACCCCTAATGAGACAGATATCTCTTTTTTGAGCCTGCCATATATAACGCGACCAGGGTCACAAAAAATTCAGTTATGACGAAAGAGAGCCATACTCCTGTCATGCCCGTCAGTCTGCTCAGAACTATCAAGAGGGGAACTATGACGATGCATCCTCTTGCGATGGAAATGATGAATGCGAAGCCGGAATTTTCGCATGCGCTGAAGAACATGGCCGCGGTAACGTTGATCCCTGCAAAGAAAAAACCGATGAAGTACTTGGAAAGACTTCCGGCGAGCATTGCTGCCATCGAAAGCCTGGGTGCGCTGTCGTTGCGTGCGAAGGCGATCAGTATATTGTTTGATATGAAGAATGGGGCAAAGCACAGTATCGTCCTCAGATATGTCGTTGTCATTGGCAGTGTCGAACTGTCTGCGCCAAGCATTGATGCCAGTTGATATGATGCGAACAGGCCGATCCCCGCAAGTATGGTGCCCGCAGAGAGGCCCAGCCTGAACGATTCGGCAAAGGCTATATCTGCCCTTTTGTGTCTGCAGCGGGCCTTCAGTATGCAGAATCTTGTCGCTCCGCCTATGCCGACCATCAGGCCGATACCATGGATGATGCTGTATATCGAAATGGAAAAATTGAGCGCGGCAAGGCCTTCTGCGCCCATAGCCCTTGCTATGAAGAAAGTGTCCGCGAGGATGTAGCAGGAAAGCCCTGCCATTCCCAGAACATTCAGAGCTACATATTTTATGAAAGTTCCCTTAATATCTCTGTCCATTCGATTATCTCCGATCAAAAAAGGCGCCCGAAGAACACTCCTTCAAAGACCTAACGGAATGTTTCCGGACACCTTTGTATCCTTACCCGGTGGCAAAGATCAGGTTTATTTTGTTTTTAGCACGAGTGCAATTTTCAGTCAATTGCCGGTAAAAAGCGAAAAATTCAGCCCCAGCTCTGAAGTTCGATTATGTTTCCCTCGATGTCAGCGGCGTAGACAAAAGTTGCTTTACGTCTGTTTGGATAATCTGCACTTACAACTTCACCAACTGTGGCGCCTCCGTTCTGAAGCAGTTTATCAAGAGTAACACGAACGTTGTCCACTTCAAAAGCAATGTGTGCAATGCCGTATTGGTTTATCTTATGGGTAAGATCGCCCTCCATTTGATCATAGGAGAAAATTTCCAGTGTCGGATGATCCTCGTCATAACCAGACAGGACTAGGTGTTCCCCGGTTATGTGGGCATTTTTCAGCCCGGTGACTTTATCCAGCCACTCACCCTTCAGGTCCCTTTTCTCGCCTATACTCCTGCAACCGAATACTTTTTTATAAAAATCTATGAGTTTCTCGGCATCTTTGGCGATGATGTTAGTGTGTACGTAACGAGTCATGTCAGCGGGCTTTCTCTCTTCTTGCCGTCAATTCAATTTCTATTGATGCGCCTAGAGGCAGTTCGACAACTGCCACCGTAGTCCTTGCCGGATAAGGGGCAGAAAAATGCTCTGCGTATACGGAATTCATCTCCTGGAAATAACTCATGCTCGTTAAAAATACATTCACCTTTACAACATCATCAAACGTTAGGTCTGCACACTCCAGAACGCTGAAAAGGTTTTTAAAGCACTGCTTTGTCTGGGCGGTAATATCTCCCTCTGTCATCTTTCCTGTTGTCGGATCGACCGGTGTCTGTCCGGAGAGGAAGACAAACTCCCCCGATTCGACCGCATGTGAATAGGGTCCGACAGTTACTCCGTTTTTTGCCGTGTACGCTTTTCTTGCCATAAAAAATTCCTCCCGGTCAGGTAATTAATTTGGCTTCGGTGATAGCTCTTTGCTATCTGTCCTTGACCCGTGACTTGATGACATCATATCCCAGCGCTGTTATGGCATTATTGATCTTTTCGATCGTCAGTTTTTCCGGATCGAAGTTTAATTTTACCTTGCTTGCGTTAAAAGATACGCTGACGCTTTCTTTCTCGATCCCCTCCAAGACTTTGAGCGCGCCTTCAATTTTCTGGGAGCATGACGGGCATACCAATGTTTCAAGTTGTATTGTCGCTTTTTGCATATTTATTCCTCCTTAAAATGTGTATAGATTTTTTGCTCAGGGAGAATCGTGGTAGTTGAGTATGCTGATATTTATTGTTCCAGCCGATATCGAAGAAGTCTCATTCCGTTAAGGATAACGACCAGGATACTTCCTTCGTGTACGAACATCCCTATCGACATGTTCATCCAATCGCTGAAGAATACGCTTCCCAACAGGAACAATACTACTCCTACGGCGATAATGATATTTTGGCGCATATTGGTTGCGGTCGCTTTTGTCAGGCCCAGAGCATGGGGAAGGCGGCTTAAATCAGAATTCATCAGGACTACATCTGAAGTTTCGATAGCAACGTCAGTGCCGCTGCCCATGGCGATCCCGATCTGGGCCAAAGCCAGTGAAGGGCTGTCATTTACTCCGTCTCCGACGAATGCGACAATTTGGCCTTTTACCTGAAGCTCTCTGATATATGCCGATTTGTCTTCAGGCAGCATACGTCCGTGAGCCTCTGTCAATCCAAGTTCATGCGCCACCAGATCAACTGTCGGCTGGTTGTCCCCGGAAAGGAGTACTAAATTTTTAACGCCCAGTTTTTTTAGTTTTTGAAGGACCTCTTTCACACCCGGGCGGATCTGGTCGCGTATTCCCATAAGCACCTTTAATTCGCCGTCGACCGAAGTCAGGACAAGCGAATTTCCATTTTTTTCAAAACTGGCAATATCGGTACTGGCTTTTTCGTTTATAGGAATATTTTCCTGGTCCATCAACGCAGCATTGCCAATGGCGACTCTGTGCCCATCTACATGAGCAACTATTCCTCCGCCTTTTACGACGTCAGTCTTATCAACAGCGTATAATTTTGTCTCTCCAATGTGCTCGGTGACTGCTCTGGCCAGCGGATGGCCGGATTCTTTCTCTACGCTGGCAAGGTATCCCAATACTTCATCAACGTTGTCCGCATAGATTTCTTTGTCCGCTACTTTGGGATTTCCTATTGTCAATGTGCCGGTTTTGTCAAAAACGATAGTATCGACTTTGCTGAAATCATGGATGACTTCACTGCCTTTAAGAAGAACTCCGTGCCGAGCCCCGTTTCCGATCCCTGCGACATTTGATACAGGGACGCCGATCACCAACGCTCCCGGGCACCCAAGGACCAATATCGTTATCGCGAGTTCAATGTTCCGTGAAAACAGCCACACTATCACGGAGAAAATTAAAACTGCCGGAGTGTAGTGCTTAGAAAATCTGTCGATAAAGCGTTCAGCCTCTGATTTTGAATCCTGGGCCTCTTCGACCAGCTCGATGATCTTACCAAAAGTAGTATCCTCTCCTACTCGGTCAGCAATGACCTGGATGGTCCCATTTTCTAATATCGTTCCCGCATATACCTGGTCGTCTTTCTTTTTGCTTACAGGAACAGATTCACCGGTGATGCTCGCTTCATTTATGTGTCCGTGTCCTGCTAAAACAGTACCGTCAACAGGAACTTTAGCCCCTGTTTTAACAAGCAGGATATCGCCTGCATCAACTTCCTCAACTTCTACTTCTTCGAATTCTCCGTTTTTCATTTGTTTCAAAGCGCTTTCGGGTGCCATTTCAGTCAGTTCTTTGATTGCGGAACGTGTCTTATTTAATGTTCGCTGTTCCAGATAAGCCCCGAATAAAAATAAGAATGTAACAATGGCTGATTCTTCAAGGTTCTTTATTAAAAATGCCCCGGCCACCGCGATAGTAACTAAAACATCAATGCTGACGACTTTAACTTTCAATGCCTGATAAGCCTGTATAGCGATAGGAGCTGCTCCGAGGACAGACGCTGCAGCCAGGCACCAGACCGCTATTTCTTCAGCATGAAAGCCAAGTTTGCTGATAAATCCACTGACGATCAAAATAGCGCTGATCGCAGCTATTTGATTTTTCTTGCCTAATATAAATCTCTGCACGAATATCCTCCTTACAGTGAAGGCAGCTCAGCTCTCTTTTCCCGTATACGCTTCGTCCAATTCCGCCAGCATTTTGTAAACTGCTTCGTAACTTTCGCAGACATCGCCCGGGAGAGTGTAGTTATCTGTGATTTCACGCAAATGGGCAAATTCTTCATTTAATTCGGGTATTTTTGTTCCTGCTTCTTCGGTTTTCTTAATTATCGCGTCAAATGTTTTGTGCACCTCGTGGAACTCAGGGTGATGCCCGCCATGAACTTTTGCTACAACCGGCACATATTGTTTTAATGTCTTGAAATGATTTTTTCTCATTTGATCGAAATTTGATTGCGAAGACATAATATCCCCTCTTCCTAAAATTCATAATATTTTTTACATGTAATAATAATCTTAATTAACGATCATTAGAATGGCCTATTTTTTGGGGGGAAAAGGAATACATCTGTTTACTTTCAGCTTGTAAGACCTATATTCTTCTCCGAATATTTTTTCAAGGGACCTCTCTTCTCTCTTTACTGACAAGGTCATGATACCCCAGAAAAAAATAATTAAAGTGAGGAGAAACAGATTGTTTTCAAAAAAAATAAATCCTGTAACAATAAAAGTGATCCCTGTATATAAAGGATTTCTGACCCATGCGTAGACGCCGTCAGTGATCAGTTTCCTTTCCTTTATATGTTTGATCAATCTGCCTGTCTTTAGAGCCCCTAAGCACAGCCAAACGCCTGAAGCAAGCAAAGCAGTTCCCATAAAATACATTGGTATTTTTAGAGGATCAATATGGCCGCCATCTAAATATCCTGTCTTTGAAATACGAATTCCGGCGGCTGCCAATAAAGTAATGAAAAAAACATAAAAAGGGCCTACGCCAAAAAAGGAAAGCTTAACGTTACCGTGAATATCTTTAGGATCAGCGATCTCAACAACCCCTCTTCAAACTTTAAAAGAGGCCTCCCCCATCGTCGGGGAAGGCATCTTTTAAATATTCTGTCTGTTTCATAATTGCCTGTCAGTGACCATGATGGTGTTCATGGCCATGGGCAGGATGATGTTCATGCTCTTCGCCCTCCGCCATTTTAAAGAAGGTGACATATGCTTCGACATATGCTCTTGCGGCTTTTACATCATTAATGTCATAGTCTTTCAGCGCAATCGCCCTGTTAAACTTTTCTTCTAATAAGTGATACTCTTCCATTGTTACAAGCCCTTTGATCGGAGACATATTGCCCAGTGCAATACACTCATCCGCGGCTGTGACCTTAGGGTCCAGAGCAGTTCCGGAAGGCTTCAATCCATCGTAGGATGCGCCTTCGCCTGCACGGTGTATCCTGACTAAATTTTCCAGGAACCAGCGGTCAGCTGCTTCCCGGGCATCCTCTCCAAGTTTGCGAACTTTAAGGCTTAAA
>Ga0302242_1001112_pt1 | contig 21596 bp, 16 predicted proteins | sample AAG_UR_Lys_MG_FD_193510 | JGI IMG/M metagenome (GOLD analysis project Ga0302242, IMG submission 193510) | Enriched activated sludge microbial communities from anaerobic digester in WTTP, New Holstein, Wisconsin, United States - AAG_UR_Lys | ecosystem: Engineered > Bioreactor > Anaerobic >...
TGCATAAACACATTATATATGGAGGTCCTAACAGGCGGTTTCCATCGCCGGAATACTGGTTTCCATTTCACTGGAATTGCGGTTTCCTACGACCGGACTGCCGGTGTAACCGGAACCGGAATACTCAGACGCAGTGCATGACATCAGCGTCTTCGGAATCATAACTCCCTTGTGGAGCAACGAGCAGGCGGACTGTCATCGGGTGCTCGATGTAGGGTCGACCGCCTTTGTCGGTCTGACCTTCATGTACTTTTTGAGCCAGGCGGATTGCTTCCCGCAACCTTCCGGTTAAGAACATCGCATAAGCAATGCTGTTGCTATTCTCTGTCATTCTCGGGTGCTCCTTTCTTTTGCCTTTGCATACCATTCTTGCGCTTTCTTCAAATCTTGGCGGACACCCAGCCCTTCTTCGTACAAGCCCCCAAGATTGGTCATTGCATACGGCTCACCGACAGCGGCTCCCTTTTGATACCATTCCCGGGCTTTGCGGTAGTCTTGCTTTACAGATATCCCTTTTTCATAATACCACCCGATGTTGACAAAAGCCAGCGAGTCCCCATTTCGTGCAGCTTTGCGATACCAGGTCAAAGCTTTCTTTTCATCGATATCCACGCCGATTCCATTCGCATACATCGCACCAAGTTGGAGCATGCATAGACTGTCGTTTTGGGCGGCACCCAGCTCATAAAACTGCATGGCGGCGGCGGTGTTTTTTTCAAAGCAAAGTCCGTTTTCAAGATAAAGCCCCATGTAAAAGAGTGCAGGGACATAACCATCCTCGGTCAGCTGGGAAAAGAGAATTCCGGCTTTTTTATAGTTTTTTCGTACGCCCTTCCCGTAGTGATACATTGTAGCAAGATCAAAGGCACCATCGGAATCTCCGTTTTGGGCAGCCATCCTGTAATAATAAACTGCTTTTTTGAGATCTTTAGGAACAGAAGCAGAAAGAAGGTTTTCGTAAAGATTTCCCAGGTTGACCATGGCTTTCGTATTCTTTTTATCCACTGCTTCTTCAAAATAGTGCATGGCGGCAACGCAGTCCTTTTTTACACCCATCCCGTTTAGATGCATCCAGCCGATATTGTTGAGTGCGGACACGTTCCCCAGTTCTGCAGCGATTTGATAAAGGTCCATTGCGGTCTTGAAATCCCGAACAAGGCCGCTCCCTTTTTCCAGATAAGAAGCGACGTTGAATAGCGCTTGTGCATCAGCGGGGCAAAGATTTTGCTTTATTTGGATTTCCATCGTTATTCTCCTTTCTGTCCGGCGAGGAGGGCTTTCTCAAGCATTTCCTGCATCATCTTTTTGTTCTTTCGTACATATATACCGTTGGAATAGAAATAGGCGGAACGGTAAAATGCGGTTTTATAGTCCAGCACCTGTTCATACTGTCGGCGATCAAATGTAAAAGGGCCGATTTTGGTTTCTGGCGTACCGATCTCGGTCCAGAGCACATGGCTGTCGGTCACTGTGATTCGCACGGGAATTGTATTGCAGTCGGCTTCTCCGCAGGCATCACATACCACTGTCTGTACTCTTCCGTCCGGTGAAAGATAAAGATTTCTGTCATCGGTATCGATGAAGGTAGCATTTTCCGGCAAAAGTGCGTTTTCGGGAGGTAGTCCCGCATAACCCAGGCTTCTCTTTCGTGCAAAGACAAATCTCTTTTCTTTTTTTCGAATCATTTTAATTAAGCTTTTCCCGTTTATATAGAGATCACAAACAAGCCACGGCTCGTCAGTCTCGATAAAACGGTGCTTTCGGATGATGACATCAAGTCGGTCAAATCCATTGCTATCCAGCAGACCATCGATATCGTGGAAAGTTTCTTTTTTTCTCATCAGCATCGGGACCACTCCTTTCGGTTTCTTGACGGTTCTCTTCCTCCCTCTGTATTGTCAGTATACCCGAAACCCTATACAAAATTTTGTGCAATGAAAGCTGGCTTTTCGATTTTCTCAGGTGTATAGTTATAGAGAAAGATGGGAAGAAAGGGGTGCCTTCATGCGAAACGACAGGGCGACGGTCTTATACATTTTGAAAATACTTCAGGAGGAATCGGATGAGGGACATATCCTTTCGATGAAAGATATCCAAGAAAGAATGAAGTGGGAATATGAAACAGAGATCGACCGGCGTACGGTGGCCAGCGCCATCAATGCGCTGAATGATTGCGGTTATGACATCTGCACCTTTGCGGAAAACCGAAAAGGATACTATTTGCGGGAAAGGGACTTTGAAATTTCAGAGCTCAGGCTACTTATGGACGCAATTTTTTCTTTCCGCGGGATTCCCGCAAAACAGACTTCGGAGCTTATCACAAAAATCCAGAAGAACCAAAGCCGCCATCAGCAGAAGCAATATAAAAACCTTGCCGTTGCTAAATCTGAATTTAAAACGCCGAACCGTGAAGTGTTCTATACGATCGAGACGCTGGATGAAGCGATCACAAATCGGAAAAAAGTCACCTTCCGCTATGCGCATTATGATTTTGATATGACTTTGAAGCCCAAAAGCGAAAAAAGGATTCCCGTTGATCCTTGGCTGCTGTTGGTAGGGAACGACCATTACTATCTGATTGGAAATCATTCATTCTACAATAACATAAGTCACTATCGGCTTGATCGGATTACTGACATTGAAATCCTTGACGATAGCGCCGTCCCGCCGCCATCCAGCGTCAATTTGAAAGACTACGCAACGAAAGCGGGGGTCATTTATTTCGGTGATGAAGAACAAATCACATATCGTTGCAAAAGAGGGATACTTGATGATGTGATCGATGAATTCGGGACTGGTGTCATGATTTATAACATTAACGACGAAACCTTTGATTTTACGATCAGATTGCCAATTAAGCCTGCTACCTTCTTTGCGCTGAAGTATATTTCGCGCTGTGAGCTTCTCGCTCCCGAAAAAGCGCGGGAACGGATGAGGCGATATTTGAAAGCCGGAGAGGAACGGTATTTGGAATAAACAGAGAAAAGCAATTTCAAGAAAGGTATAAGAAAACCATTCAGAAATAAGACCATATATGCTTCATAGAACAGGCCCTATTTCCCTTCCGGTTTTGGATGATAATCTTGAGAAAATTGGTGAAGAAAAAATACTAACAGATAGACAATATTTTGATTTTATAGAAAAAAACAAAGAAAGAGCCATACAATACTTAATTGGTTTGAGGAGAATGACCCATTACACATAATAAAGCACTTACGCTGATCCATCCCGCACAGTTCGTGCCCGAGCCACCGGATTCTAAATAAAGATGAGTAGGCGCGCTTTGCTCGCTGGGTGATATTACCGCCTTCGAAGAAGCGGCAATGCAGGCCAGTTCAGTAATTAAATTTGAATTAGAGATTGTTTCCCTGCTATAAACTAAAATGAAAAAAGACAACTCCGCTTGTGAGTTGTCTTTTTAGTACGTTTGGTACTCCGTCGGGGGCTCGAACCCCGGACACCCTGATTAAGAGTCAGGTGCTCTACCAGCTGAGCTAACGAAGCATATCGAAGATACGTTTTCTGACTGACGCATATACGATTATAGCGAAGCGGCAGGGTCTTGTCAACTGAAAGATTGGGGGAAATAGCTAAAAACAAAAAAAGTTGTGTGCAGGGAAGAAATTGGAAAAAGGGCCGGAAAAGCCCTGAAAAAGCCGAAAAAGTGGGTTTGCTATATATTGGGTGGTGTATTATAATGTAGTATAAAGCAAAAATGCATGGAGCAATTAGCGGCGCTGGTGCCAAAGGCGGCACGGGAGGATGAAGTACATGTACTGTAAAGTATGCGGAAACCCACTGAAAGAAGATGATGCGATCTGCACGGTGTGCGGAGCGGAGTTGGATAAAGAATTTGATCCTTTTGCGGCAGATGCCGAAGAGCAGGAGAATGCCCCGGAGAGTGTAGACCTGGACGGAGATGTTGAGGATGAATCGTCCGATTATGATACTTCCGATATTTTTTCCAACAGTAAGGAAGAGAATCGGCAGCCCTTTTCAGAAAGCAATTCTGACAAGGGTGAGTTTTCGTGGAACATATATGATTTTCCCAAGCCTCGCAAGACGGAGGATATCCGTTTTGATTGGGGGGACGGCGTTTTCCCGGATAAACTGGAAGCTGGACAGGGTGCCGAGGAGGAAAAAGAGAAAGAACTTTTCCCCGGTCCTTCGGTCTCTGGAGTGGAATGGGAAGAAGCGGTTGCGGACGCAGGAGAACAATTTTCCTTTGACGAAAAAAATGAGGAGTTTCAAAAGCTCCTTGACAGGGAATATGAACGTTTACAGGGAATGGAACGGCCTCTTTCCGAAAACCGGCCCACTTTTCCCGATCTTGGCGTATGGAAGGCAGAGCAGGAGATCCCCAAGCTGGACGCAGAGAATGTGGAACAAATTGTGTCGGAACTGGAGTCTGCAGGTGACAAACCCGAAAAAACCCCTATTCCCGTTTACATTGCCGGGATCGGCGCAGAGACTATGGCTTCTCTGAGGGAACTCAATGAAGGCAAAGAAAAAGAAGATGATAACCAAAAAGAAAATAAAACCGAGGGAGAAAATCCCGAGGTAACATCGGATACCATCGAGATTCCAAAGGTGAGGGAAGAAACATCTTCCATCACATCGGATGAGATTCGTGAGATGATACAAAGAGAACTGGAGCGAAAGGCTGTCCCCGTTCCGGCTCCGATATATCAGCCGGTGTCTCAGACACCCATTCCGGAGCCCGTTCCGGCTCCTGTGTACCAACCGGCTCCTCAGGCTCCCGCATATCAACCGGCTCCTCAGGCGCCAGTGCCAACGCCGCCACCTGCTCCGGTATACGCCGCTCCGTCGGATTACTCTCCTGTTGAGGAAGTAAGAGAGATCGTGAGAGAGGAAGAAAAAGACAGGGAACCTCTTTGGTTTGAGGAGGAAGAGCAATACGAAGAGGGCGAGGAAGAGGAAGGCAGAAGGTTTTCCGTGCTTCGGTTGTTGCTGCTTATCATATTGATCCTTCTTGCCGCAGAAATCGTGACTCTTGGCATCAAGTTCTTCGCTCCGGAGAGCAGGGCGGCCGAGTTTGTTACCAAGGGGCAGATGGCAATCGTCAATACTCTTTCGGAAGGAAAAGACCGCATCGTTGGCCTGTTTGCCGGGGACGACAAAAAGAGCGAAGAACAGGACCCCGCAGAAAAGCAGGATGGCGAGGCTGCAAAAGGCGAGAAGGAGACTCCCGTTGACGAAACCGGAACAAAAGAAGAGGGAACGACGGAAGAGGAAAAGCCTGTAGACACAACTCCGGCAACGGACAAAACTGTTCTCATAGAGGCTGTTGAGGACAGCAATAAGAACATTGCGACGGTTCGGGCAAACGAGGCTCTGGCGTATGTCAAGGGTCGCGACTATGGCAACACGGACATCAATACCTCACAACCCCTCACAGAGAACGTGTGGAGTGGAGAAAACACAAAAAATCCCGTGCTTTATGATCGGGAGATCGTAAGAACCTTGATCGCCTTTGATTCCGGGTGGATCGAATATGTCAACGGAGGAAGCGACGATGTGATCTCCCTGACCAAAGTAGGAAGCCGGGCCTATCGCAGCGCCAGCTCCTTCTCTAAGGTGGGAAAAGTCAAAGAAACCTTCGACCTGCTGGAAATCGGGGAGATCCGCAAGGGCGGAAAGGGCTACTATGTCTGGACATACGAAGAGATCACAAAGACAGAAGCCGGCAAAACCACAACATCTAAATACCACTGGATCTATTATCTGGAGCCGGTGGAAGGGGAAATAAAGATCGTGGATTATATCAAGTATTAGTTTTGAAAGGGTGATTTTTTGAAAAAGGGAAGAAAAGGATTAGTGGCACTGCTGGTAGTGGTGCTGGTGTTGTTGGGAATCATGGGGACCCTGTTTGGCTACATTACTGATTTCCTGTGGTTTCGCGAGTTGGGATATACCAGTGTATTCTTTAAAAAGCTGTTTACCCAGTTCCGTCTGGGAATCCCTACATTTGCCGTCATCACGCTGTTGTCCTACCTTTACCTGATGGGCTTGAAGAGGGGATACTATAAGCGGATCGACACGGTAGACAAGCAGATCATAAAAGAGGGAACACTGAATGGCATGGCTTTGGGTATCAGCGCTGTGTTTGGCCTTCTGGTCACATTCTCTACGGTAACGGGACTCTGGTTTGAGATCCTGAAGTTTATGGAGAGTACGGACTTTGGAATCAAAGACCCCATCTTTAACATGGATGTGTCGTTTTATGTCTTCAAGCTGGAGTTCCTGTCTCAGATCAACCATATCATGATAGGCATCATCATCGCCTTTGCCGTTGTGACCCTGGTGTTCTATATGATTCTTCTGTCCATGCGCAGGCCTCAGGTTTTTGAAAGCACAGGCGGGACGGAGTATCGCAGCGATTCCGGAAATTTCGGACAAAATCAGGGCTTCAAAGGGTTCGGAGATGCCATCAATGACGCTTTGGGCGGGAAGTTCAAAATGCCAAGCGGTGGTTTTGGCGGAGGAAAGAAGCAGCTCGACAAGGACAATCTGTTCCAGCTTCTGGGGATCGCTTCCAAGCAAATTCAGATTTTGGGAGTCATTTTCTTCCTGATGGTGGCGGCTAATTTCTGGCTCAAGCAATATGCCCTCATGTATTCCCAAAGCGGCGTCCTTTATGGGGCCAGTTTTACAGATATCAATGTGACCCTTTGGGTTTACCGTATCCTGATAGGCCTTTCTTTTGTGGCGGCGGTGATGTTTGTGGCTGCATTCCACAAAAAGCGCATCAAACTGGGGCTTGCGGTGCCGGTGCTCATGATTGTGGTTTCGGTGGCTGGGAGCTTTGCGGCGACAGGGATACAGAGCCTGGTGGTTTCTCCTGATGAGATAAGCAAAGAATCACCATATCTGAAAAACAACATCCGATTCACACAGTATGCCTACGATCTTCAGGACATCAGGATCAAGGAACTGGGTGCGTCCAATACCCTGACAAAGCAGGATATCCTAAACAACATGGATACCATCTCCAACATAAGGATCAACGATTTCGAGCCTGCGGAAAAATTCTACAACCAGGCCCAAAGTATCCGAACATATTATCAGTTCAACGACGTGGATGTGGACCGGTATATGCTTAACGGCGAGTACAGCCAGACCTTCCTTTCTGCCAGAGAGATCGACGAGAGCAAGATCGAGGCGCAGCCCTGGTTGTCAAAGCATTTGAAGTACACCCACGGATACGGGATCACACTCTCCCGGGTAGACAAGGTCACTGAAAGCGGGCAGCCGGATCTTTTGATCGACAGCATCCCTCCCGTTTCGGATGTGGCGGAAATCGACATTCAGCGTCCCGAGATTTACTTTGGGGAGCAGACAAAGAATTACATCATCGTCAACACGGATGAAAAGGAATTTGACTACCCCAGCGGAGACAAAAATGTATATGCTACCTACGAAGGGGAAGCGGGGATCCATCTCAACCCCATCAACCGTGCGCTCTTTGCTCTGCGGGAACAGAGCTTGAAGATCCTTGTTTCCAACAACATAAGCAGCGATTCCAGGATCATCATCAACCGCAACATCAAAGACAGAGTGGAGAAGATCGCACCTTTCCTCAGCTATGATGCAGATCCTTACATCGTTACGGTGGATGGGAAGCTTTACTGGATCATCGACGCCTATACTTACAGCTCCTATTATCCCTACTCGGAGCCTTTCAGCAAGGACAGCAGCGTCAACTATATCCGCAATTCCATCAAGGTGGTCATCGATGCATACAACGGAGATACCAGCTTTTACCGGGTGGATGACAGCGATCCCATCGCCAACACTCTGGCGCAGATCTATCCCAAGCTGATCCGCCCCTTTGAGGATATGCCGGAAGGGCTGAAAGCCCATATCCGTTATCCGAATATGCTGTTCCAGATCCAGGCGGGGATCTATACCAAGTATCATATGTCGGATGTGGAAGTGTTCTACCAGTCTGAAGACCGTTGGGAGATTTCTCAGGAGATCTACGGCATGGAACAACAGGCTATGACACCGAATTACTACATCATGAAGCTGCCGGGCGAATCTCAGGTGGAATTCATCAATTCCATTCCCTATACTCCCTACGGCAAGAAAAACATGATGGCCCTCCTTGTGGCACGGAATGACGGGGAACATTACGGAGAGCTGGTGCTATATCAGCTGCCTAAGTCCAAAATCGTCTACGGGCCGCTTCAGGTAGAAGGCTTCATCGATCAGGACACCAACATTTCCAAGGAATTCAGCCTTTGGAGCTCTGCAGGTTCCAGTTATACCCGGGGCAATATGTTTGTCATCCCCATTGAAGATTCGCTGGTTTATGTGGAACCCATCTATCTGGAAGCCACAAACAGCAGCCTTCCCGAAGTGAAGAGGGTGGTCATTTATTACAATGACAAGATTGCGTATGAGCCCACTTTGGCGCAGGCTCTGGACACTATGTTCGGAGATGGGTCTGGAAAACCTTTGGGAAGTGACACGGGTGGAAACCAGAGTGGAACCGGTGATGTGCCTGAAGAGGTGCAGACCACGGATTCCCTGATCAAAAATGCGGTAGAAGCCTATAATAAAGCAGTCGAAGCCCAAAAGGCAGGAGACTGGGCCGCTTACGGCAAATATCTGGATCAGCTGGACAGCTATCTGACACAATTGCAGGTAGGCAATGATGCAGCCAGTGCTGCGGCCGAAGAAGCGGCAAGTGCGGAGACGGCAGAGAGCGGGCAGTAAGCCAAAAATGAAGACCAGGAACGGCAGACAGGTGGCAAACCTGCCTGCCGTTTTTAAAAAAAGGGAAAAACAAAGAAAATGAAGGCAAAAAAAGCGTGACAAAAATAAAAAAGCAAAGATATAATAAAATGTTAGATTAAATCATATACGACCTTAGCAGTGTTGAAAGGAGGCAGGGCTTATGGATCTGGATCGGATGCTTTTTACCATACCCAAAGAATCGATCACAAAAACGGAGTTGACCGCATTGCTGCGATCACATCCGGAGGTGAAATTTGTATCTTTAGTCGGACTGGACATTGGCGGCCACGATACCGACGAAAAAATCCCCGTAGAGTTGTTTATTAAAGATATGGAGCAGTTTTTCCAGCAGGGAGTCCAGACTGACGGCTCCAGCGTGGTTCTGCCTAAAATTGCAGCACTGAACAATGCCAAAGTAGACATTATCCCGGATCGGGATGTAAACTGGTTTGTGGATTATAATTTTGAACATATCTGCGAGGATGTGGATCTGCCTGTGGGAACTCTTCGGATCCCCTCTTTCCTGCGGCACAATGAGACAAAGGAAGTGGGCTCAAGGGTGATCCTTCGGGATTCCATCGAGACCTTTCGGGCAGAGGTTTTTGAACTGATAAAGAAGTACCCTTATGTTTTGGAATATACGGACATTGATTCGGCGGATGACATTGAACGGATCGTTATGACCGGAGCCACAGAACTGGAATTCTGGGTCAAAACCCCGGAGGACAGAGCGGACAGAGAACAGCTTTCTACCTCCCAGGAGCTGAAAGAGCAGTATTGGCAGCGCACCCGAGGGGCTGTTCGCACAGCCTTGGAAAAGACCCTTTTGCTTCTTGATCGCTACGGATTTGGCGTGGAGATGGGCCACAAGGAAGTGGGCGGCATCAAGGCCAAGTTAGGAAGCTCCGGAAAATTCGACCATATTATGGAGCAGTTGGAGATCGACTGGAAATACAGTACTTTGATGCAGGCTGCGGACAATGAACTGCAGATCCGGTATGTGGTCAAGGATGTCTTCCGTGCCTACGGTCTGGAAGTAAACTTTATGGCCAAGCCCATTGAACGGGTGGCCGGAAACGGCGAGCATACCCACATGGGTGTGGCGGCAAAGCTGAAAAACGGAAAAACGGTGAATCTTTTTGCGCCTAAAAATATGAAGGCTGATTTCATGACCCCCATTGGATTCGGGGCTTTGATGGGTATTCTCAAAAATTATGAGATCATGAACCCCTTTATTTCCTCTACCAATGATGCCCTCAATCGCTTAAAACCGGGATTTGAAGCACCGATCTGCATCGTCACATCGTTGGGTGTGGATACCCAGCAGCCCTCTCGAAACAGAACGGTACTCATTGGTCTCATCCGGGATGAAAAAAATCCCCTGAGCACCAGATTCGAACTCCGTTCCCCTTGCCCCAAGAGCAACACCTATCTTGTCATTGCTACGGCCTATCTGGCCATGCTGGAAGGGATTCGGGCAGTGCTGGAAGCAGGAAAAACCCCCGGCGAACTGGAAAAAATTCTTTCCAAAGGGTACGGGGAAGAAACCTTCTATCTTGAAAAAGACAGAGCTTACCGCAGCGAAGAGGATGTGTACCAGGCGTACACAGAGGAAGAGCGGAACCTTCTTTTCGGAAAAGCCCCGGCCACCGTATGGGAAAGCGTGCAGGGCTTCGTCCTTAATCCCTCAAAACTGGATGTGCTGAAGAAAAACGATATCTTTGACGATCTGACCATCGAATCCTACCGGGAAGCCGTGTTGGGGCAGTGGGCCATGGAGCTTCACAACAGGATCATTCCCAACAATATGGATCTGGTAAGAGAATGCAGAAAGATCCATTCTGACAGTGAATGCACGGACTATGATCTGGAAAATTGGGATGAGATCCAGCGTTTGCGGATCTATCTGGGGCAGGACGAGATTGAAAACAAATCCCTGCTGACCAGAATAAAAATTGCTTTGGATGAAAAGAGATATCAGGATGCTTCTGACATGCAGCTGGAAATGCAGGCTTGTGTAGAACGTATGCTCGACACCTATACAGAATACAGGAAGAATTTGTTCTAATTTTCAACCATTCTAATTCTAAAAAAGGAGATGCCAGGTATGTTAGATATCAAAAGGATCAGAGAAGATTTCGATAGCGTGAAAAAAGCGGTGGAGTCCAGAGGCCAGGGCGATTACGGGCTGGATGCCATTCTCACTCTGGATGAGCGCCGAAGAGCTCTCCTTGCTGATGTGGAAACCAAGAAAAATAGACAGAATTCGGACTCCAAAGAAATTCCCCGGCTGAAAAAAGAAGGGAAGGATATTGCCCCTCTGATGGCGGAGATGAAGGCGCTTTCCGATGACATTAAAGTGCTGGACGGCCAGGTTTCTGAGGTGGAAGAACAGCTTCGCCTTGCCCTGCTCAACATCCCCAATACTCCCTTCGCTGAAGTTCCCGTGGGGAAAAGTGATGAGGACAATTTGGAAGTCAGAAGATGGGGCGAGCCCAGAGTCTTTGATTTTGAACATAAGGCGCATTGGGATGTGGGTATTGATCTGGATATCCTTGATTTTGAACGGGCCACCAAGATTGCCGGAACCCGTTTTACCGTCTATAAGGGGCTTGGGGCAAGGCTGGAACGCTCGGTGATGAACTTTATGCTCAATCTGCATACAGAAAATCATGGATTTACGGAAATTTTGCCTCCCTTCATGGTAAATCGGGATGCGATGACCGGCACCGGACAGCTTCCGAAATTTGAGGACGACATGTTCCATGTCCCCGCAAAAGACTTTTTCCTCATCCCCACGGCGGAGGTTCCTGTTACCAACCTGCGGATGAACGAAATTCTGGAAGCTGGAGAACTTCCCCTTTACTATACCGCATATACCCCCTGTTTCCGCAAAGAAGCGGGTTCTGCAGGCCGGGATACCAGGGGCCTGATTCGTCAGCACCAGTTCAATAAGGTGGAGCTGGTAAAATTCACAAAGCCGGAAGATTCTTACGCGGAATTGGAAAGCCTGACTGCCGCGGCAGAAGAAGTGCTGAAGCAGCTGGAAATCCCTTATCGCGTGGTTCGCCTCTGTACAGGAGATCTGGGCTTCAGTTCCGCTATGACTTACGACATTGAAGTCTGGATGCCCAGCTATAACCGCTATGTAGAGATTTCTTCCTGCAGCAACTTTGAAAGTTTTCAGGCAAGAAGAGCCAACATCCGTTTTCGCAGAGAAAGCGGCAGCAAGACCGAGTTTGTGCACACACTGAATGGTTCCGGTCTGGCCATCGGAAGAACTACGGCAGCTATCTTGGAAAATTATCAGCAGGCGGACGGCTCTGTTCTGATTCCCAAGGCTCTTCAAGGCTATATGGGAACGGACAGGATCCCGGCAGTAAAATAGAGTTTGCGTCCGGAGGCGCCACCACCATGCCTATGAAAATCAATGTGGGGGATATTCTGGAGCTGAAAAAGCAGCATCCCTGCGGCGGGAAAAACTTTGAAGTCATGCGCACGGGCATGGACTTTCGCCTGAAGTGCCTGACTTGCGGTGCACAGGTGTGGCTTGACCGCCCCAATCTGGAAAAGAGAGTACGCAAGATCCTTCCCCCGGCTGGGGCGGAAGAGAAGTAAAAGCAAGAGAAATGGCAAGGGAACAAAGCTTGCCGGAGGATATGATGCAAAAGGAAATACAGCCCACACAAAATCAGGACCTTTTTATTGAGAATCACATGGCAGAGCTCCGCAGAAGGGCCGATGTGCAGAAGTACTTTTTGGGTGCCGGAGATTTTCGCTCCGGTGAAGGCTTCGGGCATATTGTGGGTGGAGGTTTGGCTATTTTTATGGGGGCCTTTCTCTTTCCCCTTTTACTGGGAGGCCATACGGATTCCGGGGTGGAGAGGTATCTTTTTTGGGGGTTGACACTGGCAGGGATCGTTATGGCGTTGTGGGGGATTTTCTTGATGTACAAAGAAGACAAAACCCCCCGAACCCCTATCAGTGATGAACGATTTGACCAGATTTCCCGGTACGACATCGAAAAAACCAAAAGAGAAGCCCAACAGGTTTTGATCCAAAATTTTGCTCTTCCCGAGGACAGCGAATTTATTCATCTGGTGGGGCCCAACTATTACACCGCCAACCGGCACATTCCCATCCTCTGGAAAGTGGACGGGGCGGGGCGGATCCGTTATTCCAATTTTGCACTGGTGACTCTGGTCTTCACAGAGGATTCGGTGTATTCCCATACCTGTATCGTCAATCACAGGGACGGGATCTTCGGAAAATCCCATGCCTATCGTTATCATCGTGATGCGCTGCAGGAAGTCCTGATAGAGGACCGTGAAATTGAACGTGTGACCACGGAACAGAAAATCGAAGAGAAGCATGTGTCCCTTCTGATGATCCGGGTGGCAGGAAAAGAAGATGTGAATGAGTTGTCAGTAGTCCTTTCGGATCGTGACATCGCCCAAAAACTTGGTGGGCATTTTGAGGAAACGGAAGTTCGCCAGGCAGCAGAAAAGATTGCCGCCTTGATCAAAAAAACATCTTGACAAGTCTAAAGTTTTTGAGTACTATGGACGAAATATAATTTGTCAGCCAAGAAATGCTATGACGGAGTTTGAACGGTTCAACATGTTACAGAGAGTCGGCGGTTGCTGAAAGACCGACACATGGAGACCCGGGATCCTCGCTCCTGAGCAGAATCCCAGAACGCGAAAGCAAGTAAGGGATTACGGAAGGCCCCGTTATCTGAGCCTCGGGTTTGATGGAACCCAAAGAGAGACCGGTTTTTCCGGTAAGCAGGGTGGTACCGCGGTAGTATTATCGTCCCTGGAGTTGCAAGCTCCGGGGACTTTTTTATTTCCCAAGTGGAGCGGGAAGAGAAAATGGAGGAAGAGAACATGAGTAAGAAAATCAAAATTTTTGACACAACGCTCCGGGACGGAGAACAGTCACCAGGCTGCAGCATGAACCTTGGTGAAAAAATCGAACTGGCCAAACAGCTGGAAAAAATGAGGGTGGATGTCATCGAGGCGGGCTTTGCTATTTCCTCTCCCGGGGATTTCCTTTCGGTCCGTACTGTGGCCGAAACGGTAAAGGAATCCATCGTCGCCAGTCTGGCCCGTACCACTATAGAGGACATCGACAGAGCCTGGGAGGCCGTATCTGTAGCAGCCCAGCCCAGAATCCACACCTTCCTGGCCACTTCTCCCATCCATATGCAGTACAAACTGAATATGACTCCGGAGCAGGTGCTGGAGACTTCGGCGGCCATGGTGAAACATGCAAAAAAATATTGCAGTGACATCGAATTTTCCGCAGAGGACGCCACAAGAAGCGATCCCCTTTTCCTGGCCAAAGTCTTTGATGCTGTTATCAAGGCAGGGGCTACCACCATCAATATTCCGGACACCGTAGGGTATACAGTGCCGGACGAATACTATGAATTTCTGATGAAGATCCGTGAGAACTGTCCGGCGCTGGACAAGGTGGACATTTCTCTCCACTGCCATAACGATTTAGGTCTTGCCGTAGCCAACTCCCTGGCGGGGATCCGGGCAGGAGCATCTCAAATCGAATGTACCATCAACGGCATCGGCGAAAGAGCAGGGAATGCGGCACTGGAAGAGATTGTTATGGCTCTGGCTACCCGGTATGACTTCTATAAGACCCAAACCGGCATCGTGACCACGGAACTGGTCCGTTCCTCAAAACTTCTTTCCCGCATCACCGGAGTCAATGTGCAGCCCAACAAAGCCATCGTAGGGGAAAATGCCTTTGCCCACGAAGCAGGGATCCATCAGCATGGTGTCCTGAAAAACAAAGAAACCTATGAAATTATGACCCCGGAATCTGTGGGCCTTTCCACAAACAGCATGGTCCTGGGAAAACATTCAGGAAAACACGCTTTCCGCAGCAAACTGAAAGAGATGGAGTACGAAGTCAGCGAAGAAGTTCTGGAACAGGCTTTTGCCCAGTTCAAGATTGTTGCAGACAAGAAAAAACGGGTATATGACAGGGATATTGAAGCCCTCATCGGAAAGGATTCCGTGGAGGTTCCCAAGACCCTGAAGCTGGAGCGTTTTGTCATCAACAGCGGCAATTCTATTACAGCAACAGCGGTGATCAAGCTCATGAAGGAAGACAAGATCATCGAAAAGGTTTCCCGAGGGGAAGGCCCCATCGATGCGGCGTTCAAGGCCATCGAAAAAATCGTAGGCATGGATATGGACCTGGAGGATTACCAGCTTCGCTCCGTGACAGAAGGAGAAGACGCTTTGGGGGATGCTTTCGTAAAGATCAGCACGGAAAAGGGAAAATTCAGTGGCAGAGGGGTTTCTACCGATGTCATTGAAGCCAGTATCCTTGCGTACCTTAACGCCGTGAACAAGATGCTGTATGAGGGCAAGCATAAGCAAACAGAAACCCTTTGTCTCAGCGGCATCGAAAAATAGAAGAAATTCAGGAAAGAGAAGAGGAGTGCCATATATGGGAATGACAATGACGCAGAAGATCCTTGCGGCTCACGCAGGATTGAAGAAAGTAAAAGCGGGACAATTTATCGAAGCGGATCTGGATGTGGTGCTGGGCAACGACATCACCACCCCCGTAGCAATAAAAGAATTTGATAAAATGGGGGCAGGAAAAGTCTTTGATCGCCACAAAGTGGTTTTGGTCCCTGACCATTTCACCCCTAACAAGGATATCAAAGCGGCGGAGCAGTGCAAGGCCCTCAGGGAATTTGCCTATGCCCAGGAGATCAGCAACTACTTTGAAGTCGGGGAAATGGGTATCGAACACGCCCTTCTTCCCGAGATGGGGCTGGTAGTGGCGGGAGATGTGATCATCGGCGCCGATTCTCACACCTGCACCTACGGGGCGCTGGGGGCCTTTTCCACCGGCATCGGCTCCACTGACATGGCCGCCGGCATGGCCCGGGGCAAAGCCTGGTTCAAGATTCCTTCCGCCATCAAATTCGAGTTGGTAGGAAAGCCCGGAAAATGGGTGAGCGGCAAGGATGTGATCCTTCATATCATCGGCATGATCGGGGTGGATGGTGCCCTCTATCGCTCCATGGAATTCATGGGCCCGGGGTTAAAAAACCTTTCCATGGATGATCGTTTCGCAATGGCCAACATGGCCATTGAGGCAGGAGCGAAGAATGGGATTTTCATGGTGGATGAAAAGACCAAAGAATATATGAAAGATCACAAGACGAAAAACAAGGAGATGGGAAAACGCAGCAAGGTGTATCTACCGGACAAGGATGCGGAATACGATGCTGTGTATACGATAGATCTTTCTCAGATCCGCCCCACCGTTTCTTTCCCCCATCTGCCGGAAAACACAAAGACCATCGACCAGGTGGGTGACGTGAAGATCGACCAGGTGGTCATCGGTTCCTGCACCAACGGGAGAATGGAAGACATGAAGATCACCGCCAAGATCCTGAAGGGCAAAAAAGTGGCAAAAGGAGTGCGCCTGATCATCATTCCGGGAACCCAGAATGTGTATCTGGAATGCGTGCGCAATGGCTACGCAGAGACCTTCATCAAAGCCGGAGCGGTATTCTCCACACCCACCTGCGGACCCTGTTTGGGAGGGCATATGGGGATCCTGGCCGCCGGAGAGCGGGCAGTAGCCACCACCAACCGGAATTTTGTAGGCCGCATGGGCCATGTGGACTCGGAAGTCTATCTGGCAAGCCCCGCCGTAGCCGCTGCTTCTGCCATTGCAGGGCGCATCGCCGGCCCGGAAGAGATCTAAGAAAGGAAAGGAAACCAATATGGGAAAAGTATATAAATACGGAGAAAACGTGGACACGGATGTCATCATCCCTGCTCGCCATCTGAACACTTCAGAACCGGCAGAACTGGCAAAACACTGTATGGAAGATATCGACGCCGCTTTTGCTGAAAAAGTATGCTCCGGAGACATCATTGTTGCAGGCAGGAATTTTGGCTGCGGTTCCTCCAGAGAGCATGCCCCCATTGCCATCAAGGCGGCAGGAGTCCGCTGCGTCATCGCTCCCACCTTTGCCCGGATTTTTTACCGCAATGCCTTCAATACGGGCTTGCCGATTCTCGAATGCGAAGAGGCGGTGGCGGGGATCAGCGCCGGGGATGAGGTGGAGGTGGATTTTGAGTCCGGAAAGATCCGGGACCTCACCACGGGAAAAGACTACCAAGCCCAGCCCTTTCCCCCTTTTATCCGTAAAATCATCGACTGCGGCGGACTGGTGGAGTATGTCCGTGAAAGCCTGTAAGCCATATATGAAGGAGAAAACGGAATGAAATATAATATTGCTGTAGTTTCCGGAGACGGCATCGGGCCGGATATCGTCCGGGAAGCAAAAAAAGTCCTGGATCGGGTGGGAACGAAATTCGGACATGAATTTATCTACAAAGATGTTCTTGCCGGAGGCTGTGCCATTGATGCTCTGGGCAAGTGCTTGCCGGAAGAAACCGTGGAAACTTGCCTCGCCAGTGACAGCGTTCTTCTGGGCGCCGTAGGCGGACCCAAATGGGACACCCTCCCCGGAAGCGAAAGACCGGAGCAGGCCCTTCTGGGACTGCGCAAGCGCCTGGGGCTTTTTGCCAACCTTCGCCCCGCTCTTTTGTTCTCTGAACTGGCGGATGCCTGTCCCCTGCGGCCGGAATCGGTAGAAGGCGGACTTGACCTCCTCGTGGTGAGAGAACTCACCGGGGGCATCTATTTTGGAGAAAAAGGCATCAAAGAGACGGAACTGGGAACTGCCGCCTATGATGTGGAAATCTATTCGGAGATGGAAGTGCGCCGCATTGCGGAAGTGGCCTTTGAAATGGCCATGAAACGCAACCGCAAGCTGGTCAGCGTGGACAAGGCCAATGTGCTGGAAAGCTCCCGCCTCTGGCGCCGCATCGTCACAGAAGTGGCGGCGGCTTACCCGGAAGTGGAGCTGTCCCATATGTACATTGACAATGCTGCCATGCAGATGGTAAGAAATCCCAAGCAGTTTGATGTCATCGTGACAGGCAATATGTTTGGAGATATTCTTTCCGACGAAGCCAGCATGGTTACCGGATCCATCGGCATGCTTCCTTCCGCCAGCCTGGCAAAGGGAAACTTCGGCATGTACGAGCCTATCCATGGCAGCGCCCCGGACATTGCAGGGACGGACCAGGCCAACCCCATGGCTACCATTCTTTCCGTAGCCATGATGCTTCGCTACAGCTTCGGCTTGTCCGAAGAGGCGGCTGCCGTAGAAGCGGCAGTAAAAGCGGTTCTTGCCAAGGGTTATCGGACAGCGGATATTATGAGTGAGGGGATGGCTCTCATCGGCACGGCAAAAGCAGGGGATCTTATCGCAGCGGAGATTTGATCCATTGAAGACTCTTTTAATTTAAAAAAAGCGGTTCCTCATTCATGGGGAGCCGCTTTTGATGTGATTGCTTTGTGGCCCAGGAAATGCTAAAATCAAAAAAAGACACGTTGTAGAGTCGTGGAAATCTACAAATCGAAGAGGGGTGTAATGATGGAAGTCAGAGAAGCGATCTATAAAAGACAGAGCATTCGTAAATATAAGGAAGGGGAAATCCCTGAGGAAGATGTGCTGAAGATCCTGGATGCAGCACGGGTGGCGCCTTCGGGGGACAACTCCCAGAACTGGCACTTTGTAGTCGTCAGGACCCAGGAGGTCAAAGAAAAGATCGGGGAGGCCATTCTGAAGAAGAATGAGGAAATCGCCTTGGTCATGGACCCAAAGGATCCGGAAAAGGGTCTGCGCTTCCGAAAATTCGTGAAAAATTTCACGTTGTTTATTTTGAGGGCGCCGCTGCTTATCGTGGTCTTCGCAGAAAAAACCTATCCCACAGGCTATAAGGAATATGTCTTTGCGGAATACCCGCAGGAGGCCATCGATGCCCTGTATCGAAGAGATCCGGGGATGCAGAATGTGGGAGCAGCGGTGGAAAATATGACCCTTACTGCCGTGGACCTGGGTTACGGCTCTTGCTGGCTCACCAGCCCCAACTACGCTGCGGATGAAGTGGAAGCGGCTCTGAAAGAGGCGACAGGCTTTGAAAAAGAAGGTTTTTTCCTTTCCTGCATGCTTTCGGTGGGGATCCCGGAGGAAGGGGCAAGGAGCCCACAAAAAAAATCTTTGGAAGAGATCTGCACTTTCGTTTAAGGTGCATTTTATAGGGGCAAGAGATCTATGTTAAGATTGAAAGGCTTTGCAAAAGCCTATACATGGCCGGTGCTGGGGGCGGTGGTGCTTCTTTTTGTGCAGGCATTTTCCGAACTGGCCCTTCCCGGTTACATGTCTGATATTGTGAACCGGGGCGTTTTGCAGGGCGATACGGAAGAAATTTTGAAACTCGGAGGCTTCATGCTGGGAGTCACCCTCTTAAGCCTTTGCTGCAGCGTCGCTGTGGGTTTTTTGGCGTCCCGCACAGCGGCGGGGGTGAGCCGAGACTTGCGCCGGGCACTTTTTGAAAAGGTACAGTCGTTTTCCAACCGCGAATTTGACACATTTTCTGCATCTTCGCTGATCACAAGGACCACCAACGATGTGACCCAGATCCAGCAGCTTCTTGTGATGATGATACGGATGGTATTTTATGCTCCTATCCTGGCGGTAGGAGGGTTTTTGCATGCTTTGGACAAAAGTCCTTCCATGTCCTGGATCATTGGGGTGGGCGTGCTGATGGTCATGGGTATCGTGAGCCTGGTCTTTACTCTGGCCATTCCCCGTTTCAAACGGATCCAAAAGATCATCGACCGCATGAATGCCGTTGTCCGGGAAAACCTGGAGGGCATGCTGGTGATTCGCGCCTTCAACACAAGAAAGTTTGAAGAGGAGCGCTTTGATAAGGTCAATCAGGAACTGACTTCGGTAACCCTGTTCGTTCACCGGGTGCTGTCAGGGATGATGCCGGCCATGTTCCTCCTGATGAATCTGGTGACCATCGTTGTGGTTTGGGTGGGAGCCGGGGAGATCGCTGCTTCTCACTTGAATGTGGGAGATCTGATGGCCTACATTCAGTATGTGATGCAGATCATCATGGCCTTCCTTTTTATGTCCATGATGTTTATCCAGATTCCCAGAGCATCCATCTCTGCGGGGAGAATCGCTGATGTGCTGGAGACCGAGCTCTCCGTAAAAGATGTGAAAAGTGACGGCCTGCCCTCTGAAGGAAAGGGGGAAGGGCTGCTGGTCTTTGAACATGTGAGTTTTTCCTATCCCGGAGCAGAGTCCCCGGTGTTAAAGGACATCAGCTTTACGGCAAGGCCCGGGGAAACCACCGCTATTATAGGCCCTACGGGCAGTGGAAAAACCACCATTGCCAATCTGATCCCCCGGTTTTACGATGTTTGCGAAGGGCAGATCACCATTGACGGGGTGGATATTGGGAAGATCCCTCTTTTTGATCTGCGGAAAAAACTGGGCTTCGTTCCTCAAAAGGCCATGCTTTTTTCGGGAAGCATTCGAAGCAATCTGGCATATGGAGACGAAAGCGCCGGGGAGGGGGAACTTCTTGGGGCGGCGGCAGTGGCCCAGGCTCTGGATTTTATAGAAGAAAAGCCGGAAGGGCTGGATGCCCCCATTGCCCAAAAGGGAGCCAATGTTTCCGGGGGGCAAAAACAAAGGCTTTCTATCGCCCGGGCATTGCTCAGAGAACCGCAGATCTATATTTTTGATGATTGCTTTTCTGCTTTGGATTATGGCACCGATGCCAGGCTCCGGGCGGCGCTAAGAGAAAGGACCCGTTCTGCTGCCATCCTTATGATTGCACAGAGGATCCACACCATCCGGGATGCAGCGCAGATCCTTGTCCTCGACCAGGGTCGCATCGTGGGAAGGGGCACACATCAGGAACTTTTGCAGACCTGCGGATTGTATCGCGAAATCGCATCTTCGCAGCTGGGAGAGGGGGAATCGCTATGAGCAGACCAGGATCCTCCGGCGAAAGAGGCCGGGGAGGGCTGGGCGGCGGTCCCATGCACGGCATGGGTGCACCGGTGCAAAAGGCCAAAGATTTCAAAGGCACCATGAGGCACCTTTTAGGCTACATGTCGCACTACAAATGTGCCTTTATCGTGGTGATTATTTTTGCCGCCTGCTCTTCGGTGTTTTCCATCATAGGGCCCAAGCTTTTAGGCAATGTGATCACCCAGCTTTATGAAAGTCTGATGATGCACAGAAAAGGGCTTTCCGTGGAACTTGATTTTTCGGGGATCCAGAAGATGCTCCTGTTCTTGGGGCTTCTTTATCTGGTTTCGTTTTTGTTCTCCTATTTCCAGAATTTCATCATGTCAGGGGTTTCCATGAAGATCACCTATCGGCTGCGAAAGGAACTCTCGGAAAAACTGGACCGCCTGCCCATTCGCTACTTTGACCGCACTACCCATGGGGAGGTCCTGTCCCGTTTTACCAATGATGTGGACAACATCAGCCAGACCCTTAATCAGGGACTGGCCCAGATCATTACTTCCCTTACCACTGTGGTGGGGGTCCTGGTGATGATGCTTTCCATCAGCTGGTCCATGACATTGGCAGCCCTGCTGGTGGTGCCTCTGTCGGCAGGAGCGACCATGACCATTGTGAAACGCTCCCAAAAATTCTTCAAGTCCCAGCAGGAATACCTGGGTCATGTGAACGGCCATATCGAAGAAAATTATTCAGAGCATAACGTGATACAGGTGTTCAATGGCGAAAAGGAAGCCATCCGAAAGTTTGGAGTTCTCAACGAGGAACTGTTTACCTCTGCCTGGAAATCCCAGTTTTTTTCCAGTATCATGATGCCTGTCATCGCCTTCATCGGTAACCTGGGGTATGTGATCGTCTGCATTATGGGAGGATA
>Ga0302242_1001126_pt1 | contig 21396 bp, 15 predicted proteins | sample AAG_UR_Lys_MG_FD_193510 | JGI IMG/M metagenome (GOLD analysis project Ga0302242, IMG submission 193510) | Enriched activated sludge microbial communities from anaerobic digester in WTTP, New Holstein, Wisconsin, United States - AAG_UR_Lys | ecosystem: Engineered > Bioreactor > Anaerobic >...
TATTTGTCGATTCTTCTCTTTATGAATTCATCCCAGTTAGTATCTTTTGATAAACCAAGTCTTTCATATCTTTCCATATTTTTCTTAAGAACTCTGCTGCCTTCTTCCGGAAGTAAAATAGATAACCCATGAGAACGACCATATTCCTCTCCTGTCGTTTCAGAAGCAATAATGGCAATGGAAAGATTCTTCAGAAGTCTTTCAGCAGCTCCCTTCAATTCTTCATCATTTATATCAGTGCTATCCAGAAGTCTTGAAGTAAAATCATATAAATCAACATAACTATTCACTACAGTAGGTATAAACTTGCTAAGATTCCGGTCTAAATCAGAAGTGTCCAGATTGAAATGTTGAGTATCCTGAATTAAAGATTTCATAATATTATCAGGTATATCTGCTTTAGAAAGTCTTAAGGTAAATTCATCCAGAACCTGGCCGAATTCCGTCATTTTCGCAAGATCAATAGCAGACATAGTGGGAGTAAAATTTAACTCACTGTTACCTTTACAGTTTTTGACAAGCTCTTTAGCAACATCAGAAGGAGATAAAGGCACATCCTGTGGAGATTTTTTTATATAAGAAACCATTTTATCAGCAGGCGTGGTAAATCCACTCTCAACCTCCTGGGAAGCTACCATTATATCGGCAGTATCCTTTAATTGATAGGCAACTTCAGCACTTCCCATAAGGCATGCGTCAAAAACCAGTATATCCGGTTTAACACCTGTTTCGTCCCGGAACTTATTCATGGCCTCTTCCATCTCAGGTATGGACATTTTGCCATCTTTCCCGGAAAGGACTCCAGAAAAGCCCTCTCCATGTCCCTGTACTACAACAATATAATGTCTGGCAGGATAATTCTTAATACCCCAGCTCAAAAATTCTTTGAAACTTTCAGGATCACTCATGGAAATATCCCCGAGTTCTGATAAAAGATCTGATTTTATTTCCCCTGTATCTGAAATAAAATTAGATATAGAATTATAGGGGGAATTCTTTATAGCTTTATGAATGAATTTAGCTTTATCTATAGGGCCATCTCCTGTAAGTCCCTTTTGCTTTCCCACTTCAAGAGCCTCGCCAATCATAGTACTGAAGAGTCCAACTCTCTCGGGAAGTTTATGTGCATGGAATTCTTTATATCTGATATTGGGCGGATCAGGGTTTTGAGTTATATAATATCTCCTGACACCGCTCCAGTCACCTGAGATAAAATCCAGTAAAGGAGATCTTTTACGTGATATCTGGGCAACTACATTTACCTTATCATCAGAACCGGTTTTTTCCAGATCTCGCAGTCTTGAAAGGGCAAAACGGTCACGATCACTGTTACCATCAAGATAAAATAGTACTGTCCAATCCTTTTCAGGTTTGTTGTCTGAAGATAAACTCACTCTATCTACAGTTTCAGAGGTAAATTCAGTTTTTTTGTTTCTCTGACTCTGATTTAATCTTATAGAAGCATTAGTATTGTTTATTTTCATAATAAAACCTCTTTAAATTAGCTCACAGCTTTCAGAATTTTAATAATTTTATCTGGTTCCATAAATAAGGTTAGAAAATATATCTAAAATTATTTTATCAAAAATAATCAAAAATAGAATGTTTTTTTGTTAACATTATGTAAACTTTTAGAAATTCCAATATGTAATTTCTCTAAAAGCTTACTGCTTATTTACTACTTTCTCCCAACAGATCTCTGCATTCTCTCAAAAAGTAAGAGTGTTCTGTGACTCTCATCAAATATATTTATAATCTTTGGCATCTGGGAAGCATCACCATTTTCCAGTCCCTGAATAACAAGGTTATACCCTTCCATTTGAAGATCCAAAACTTTACGAAACATATCATGTAATTCATTTAAAGCAGGTGGAACTATAGCCATTTTAAGACGAAAAATCAATTCCTGAGTACGTTCACGAAGATTTTTAAACATAGGCAGAGTAGTCTTTACAAGATTGGGATTAAATCTCATAGGAGGTTGAACCATCCTCTGTGTCAAACTGGCACTCTCCCCAAGATAGGGGCCATATTCCTGTACAACATTATACTCAACTACAACACTGCTCCTTGTCTGTAAAAGCTGAAGTGTAGATGAAGTATCCAGCTTGATATGAGAAAATATTGCTAAAATATCTGAAATTGATGCAAAATAAAGTTTATCCATATTACTCCTGAAATTCAGATACAATCCTTTCTATAAGCTTGGTGTTTCTCTTTGAAACCCTGTCATTTTTAATTGCCATATAAATAGCTTTCGGTGTACCCACAAGAAAAACCATATTTTCTGCTCTGGTTACGGCCGTGTATAAGAGATTCCTCTGAAGCATGATATAATGCTGAGTTGAAACAGGTATTATAACAACAGGATACTCACTTCCCTGACTTTTATGAATGGTACAGGCATAAGCCAGAATAAGCTCATTCAGTTCTTCCATATCATAACTTACAAGCTGGCCATCTCCTATAAAACTTATCCATACATATTTTTCCTCAAGATCTATTTCATGAACCCTTCCTAAATCCCCGTTAAAAACCTGTTTTTTATAATTATTTACTATCTGCATAACCTTATCTCCTTCTCTGAATATATAAGTTCCAACTTTAATTTCCCTTTTTGACCTGGAAGGAGGATTAAGTATCTTCTGAAGTTCCATATTCAGATTAGTAACACCAATAACTCCACGATGCATGGGACTTAATACCTGAATATCATCAACAGAAGAAGGCCATTTATCTCTTAGTTTATTATCACTTAAAGAAATTAATTCTGTTAATACACGCTGTTTATTGAATAAAAAATCAGTACAGATGGTCTTTATATTCTCTGCAATCTGTTCCGGTTCTTCAACATTTAGGATAGAGAAATCATGGCCATCTCTGGGATACTCACCACTGTTGATGCGATGAGAATTAACTATAATAGAACTCTCTTGTGCCTGACGAAATATAGTTTTCAGATATACCGTTTTAAAATATCTGCAGTTAATCAGATCAGAAAGTACATTTCCGGGACCTACAGATGGAAGTTGATCCACATCTCCCACAAGTATAAGTCTTGCATAAGGAGATATACCTTTTAAAAGTGAATTAAAGAGGTATATATCCAGCATAGAGGCTTCATCAACTATAACAAGATCAGCATCAAGAGGATCTTCTTCATCGTGCATAAATTCGTTTTCCCCCGGTATATATCCCAAAAGACGGTGTATTGTCATAGCCGTTTTTCCTGTGGTTTCCGAAAGCTTTTTAGCTGCCCTTCCTGTAGGTGCCCCGATAGAATAGGAAAGTTCCAGATCTTCAGCTCTCAGTATAATACTTCTGATAGTAGTGGTTTTCCCGGTTCCCGGACCTCCTGTAATAATAAGGAGACCTTCAGAAAAAGCCTCATTAAGAGCCATCTCCTGAGTAGATGAAAGAACTACTCCTACCTCTCTCTGTATGGTCTTAATCTCTTCTATTTCAGGGGCTTCCAAGGGAGAAATATCTTTAAATAATCTAAGCCTTCTTGCTATATTAAATTCCAGATGATAGAGATGTTTGAGATATACTGCACTGTCATCTATAATGACTTTCTTTCCCTCAATCATTTCAGAAATTATTTTTTCCACTAAATCATCTGAAAGTCCGAGATCTCTTACAGTCATTTCCACAAGATTTTTTCTTTCTAAAAACAAATGGCCATGGTTTGTAGCTTCCTGGAGCTGATAGGTAATATATGAAGCTATACGAAAAGGAGAGTCTATAGCAAATCCCATTTTCATAGCAATTCTGTCAGACAATTTGAAGCCTATACCCCATATATCTTCAGCAAGTTGATAGGGATTATTTTTCAGTATTTCCACACAGGCCATTCCATAGGTTTTATAAATCTTTACTGCCGTTCCTGGAGGAATATTAAAACCCGAGAGGTAAGTCATAATATTCTTTACCTCTCTCTGTTCATTATAAGATGAAATTATCTTATCTATCTTCTTTAAACCTTTTATTTCCCTGAGTCTCTCAGGAGTATTTTCTAAAACATTAAAAACTTCTGTTCCAAAATGTTTAACAAGTTTCTTTGCTGTTGCAGGTCCTATGCCCTTTATAAAACTGGAAAGATATTGTTCTATACCGCCTTTAGTTGTAGGGAGTATCTCTTCATAAGCTTCAACTGAAAATTGCCTGCCATAGGTTTTATGAACCACCCAATCACCACTGAAAGAATATTTCTCTCCAGTAGTGATTGATGGAAAAATACCAATTACTGTTATTATATCCTGCTCTTTTGTGTCAATACGAGCAACTGTGTAGCAATTACTTTTATTACGAAAAACTATATTCCTCACAGTTCCTTCTATTGTAATCATAGAGTATCCTTCATTTTAAAATTTTACTCTAAATATTATACATAGAAAAGGCTTTTACCTGCTTTAGAGTTTTTACAAAAAAATATTTAGAAAATAAAAAGATAAAAAGAACTCTATATTTCAAGGAATTTATATTGACAAAATACAATAAAAGATTTATAATAATACACGAAAGGGTAATTAATTTAAAATATGTTTACTCTATCAAAAAATGCTCTTCAAGGTTAAAAAATGGGGACTTTTAATTAAAAGGGCTTTTCTGTAGAAGATATCTGTAAAGAGTGAATGAAAGCAGCTAGTTTTAATGTCTCATCTTCTCCTTAAAAAAGGAAGATATGAGAGAAAGTATTAACTTTAAAAACTGGATGGTAATAAGGACTTCTGAGCAGGTTGACTTGGGAAATGCGAAAACTCCATTAAATTTTAACCATTGAAGAGCAAAGCATTTTAGTGGCTTTTTGAAATAAAAAAAGAGCAAAGCATTTTAGTGGCTTTTTGAAATAAAAAAACAGAGGGACTCTCTGTTTTTTTATACAAAATAAAAGTTTATACTATAACAGGTGTTCTCTCTATCTTCATCTTCCCATCTTCATAAGAAGTATAACCTGCATAAGGTATTCCTTTACTGTCAAAGAAATCATCATTTTTTAATACTTTTCTGGAAGAAGGATCTACAAATTTTATTCTTCCATCTTTTATCAATTTCTTAAGATAATTCTTTGATTTCTCTATATTATCATTATTAACCTCACTGGTAGATGCAAAACAGAGTTGTCCTGAAGAATAGGTTCCAAGATTAACACCGCCATCTACATCTATAACTGCTCCATCAAATATTCCATATTCAGAACCCTTAAGTAGTACCTCTACACTGTAACTCACATCAAAACCTGCACTGCCATCATTATTTTTCCGTGTATTACTCAGTATTAAGGGTACTTCCTCCCCTATACCAAAAACCTCTCTATTCTTATCAACAAAATCAATTATATTATCTGAATTGCCTGCAAAGAGGAAATTATTGCCTCTGATCAGATCTTCTGTAAATCTGGTCTTTTCAAGATCTCCCTGGGTAAGTATTTTTCTTTTCGTAAATACATCAGCAATTATATTACTATGTTTGCCCCCTTCCTCTCTCTTATCTACATTAAGCATTGCAAGAGCAAGATCCTTATAGGTAGCATTACTGGGAGGAGCTGTATCAACTCCTTTAGCATAGAGTTTACCACCAACTTCTCTTGTTTTAATAAGAGCTTCTTTCTGGGACAGACCATCTTCTAAATAACTATTGAATACACCTTCTAAAACATCATAGAAAGCGCCGGTAAATAGCTGTGCAAAACTATGAGCTTCTCCACCTAACTGATCCGGTGCAGGATGATCAGGAAGTAATTCAGGTGGACTGTAAGTGAAATCATTTATAGCAGTCCTCAAATAGGGTCTTCCATAAGCACTATAACCAAATTCTTCTCCCATATAAGCAATAATATTGGGTTTTTTGAAATCTCCCCCTGTCTCCTGGAGAAATCTCTCAAGATTATTTTCATCATGCAGACCTGTAAGCATAGCATCAATATCAGCACCTGCTTCGTGAACCGCCCGGGTTTCCTGATTCCAACCCAACCATCCCGGATGAATCCCATCAATCTTGGAATGGCCGCTCTCATGGGCCGTTATTTCAGAGGATTTACCGGTATAATAAATCTGACCGGTTTTTTTATCTGTATAATGAAAAAAGTTTAAAGAGCAATCCATTCTACTGTAATAGGCGTTTCTCATTTCTCCTTTATCAGGATAAATAGTAATTTTCTTCCTTCCACCATAAAATTTAACTTCCCGTCCAAGATATTTTTGAAACATATCTATACTACTATTTACACTTGTAAAAACCTGAGCATTTACGAAAGCAGGTTCATGAGGTTCAAAAATCAAGTTACCGTCTGCATCTGGTTTTACATTACCAATTGTATCTATTTTACTATTATCAGGACCCGGAGTTATATCATCCCCGGGAATACTTGTTATTACAGGTTTACCCACATAGGGATCCTGGGGATAATAACTTACAAGTATATCATTTCTTGAAAAATCACCAATAGAAACATTATCTGGATTTTGAACTCTAGTAGTACTGTTCTGTCTGACTTTTTGATCTGTCTGAACATTTAAATTTGATCCTATCTTCATAAATCACCTCAATAATCAAATTATTATTAGCTTTCAGTCTTCAGTTTTTAACTTTTTACCTTGGCTGATTGCTTTAAATATTTTATATTTACTGAAGCTAATAATTTAACAATAACAAAAATGCTTGTGCATATTAATTAATACTTTATTCAGACTGAATTACCTGCGAATAAATTCGCAGGGTTCCTGCTTCGTTGACCGTGCTTGCCTTCAGGTGAAAACCTTCAGGTAGAGACACAATCTCCACAGGCGTTAATTCCCTGTATTCCACAGGTAGCAAAAAAATTACTCTATGTAATCTAACATAAAGATAGCATATTTCAAAAAATAAATTGTTAATTTTTTAAAATAAATTGTTAAAATTTTGTAAACTTTTGAAATCTTTTTAGACACTTGAACTAACTGACAAAAATTACCTCAACTCAATTTTGCAAAGATTTCTTCATGTTCAGGAAATCTACCTGTAGATTTCTTGGAAAAGATTAGCTGATTATCCTTAACTACTTCAAATACTCCTCCACTGGAAGATATTAATTTAACATGTGATTCAGGGAAATTTTTTTCTATAGCAGACTTCAAACCTGAAGCTGTGGGTTCATAGTTTCACATACTACAATATTCAATTGAAATATTCACAAAAATCACCTTCCTGAAATAAGTAATTAAATATATTATAACAGAAAAAAATAATTTCCAATAACTTTTTACAAATACTATATTAGAGGATTTTTACATCCTACAGTATAATATATAAGCTTATATAAAGTATAGAGGAGAAATTTATGAAGGAACCTGAAAGAAATAAAAAAAAACTTTTACTTTTTGTCACTATTATAATACCGGCTTTTGTTCTGACTATTTTATTATTTATAATTGCCACCCTTAATACTATAGGAGCAGGAGACACATGGTGGTATCTTGCCTGTGGAAGATATATAGTTCAGCATAAAGTGGTACTCCATACAGATATTTTCTCTCATACTTTCTATGATAAACTCTGGATAAACTCCGAATGGCTGACAAATGCTATTTTTTACCTGATCTTTTCTAAATTCGGAAGAGAAGGACTTGCTTTCTACAAAATAATTATGGTAGGTTTTATTTTTACATTAATTATCATGAGAACCTATCTTAAAACAAAAAAATTTTATTACTTATTACTGTGTTTATTCCTTGTATCTTTTGTAGGAAGGATCTTTCTGGATATCAGAGCACAGCTCTCAACATTCCTCTTTATAACTCTAATTCTTTTATTAATAGATTTTTATAGAATAGATAAAAAACCCTGGAGATTGTATATAGTTCCTCTGTTAGTAATACTATGGGTTAATCTTCACGGCGGATATATGTATGTTTTTTTCATATTTGGTTCTTTCTGGCTTGGTGAAGTATTTACTTTGCTATGGGACAAATATTATATACAAAAAAATCTCGAAAGTAAAAAAACTAAAAAACTATCTAAAAAAGAAGAACCACAGAAAAAAGAGGCTAATAAAATAAACCCGCTATTTCTTTATACTATCTTAATAGTCCTGTGTTTCATTGCAGGCCTCATAAATCCTTATGGAATAATGGCATATGAGTTTCCCTTTAAAATTCTTCATATGCCGGGTTTTAAAACACTGGAATGGATTCCTCCGTGGGATTTCTATACAAAAGCTTTTACAAGTCCTTTATACTGGCCCTATGGAATTTTATTTATACTATTCTCTCTGATAAATATTAAAAGACTTAACCTCGGAGAAATATTTATAAGCTACCTTACACTAATTATGTCATTAAATTCCAGAAGATTTATACCTCTCTTCATCTTTGTTTCTGCTCCTTTATTTTTCGAGTGCCTTAGTTTTACTACAGGAAAAATACTTGAAAAAATACCAAAACTATTATGGCAATTTATTATGACCATAGCTATTTTCCTTTTATTCTTACATATTATTACTCTGAAAATCTTTCCAGGTATTGTCCTTGCAGGAGGTCTCTTCAATTATATGACTGTAGACCAATCTTTTCCTGAGTCAGCATGCAAGTTTATGAAAGAAAATCAAATAAAGGGAAGACTCTTTAACTATTATAACTGGGGAGGGTATATCCTCTGGCATCTCTATCCTGATGTACAGATCTTTATTGATGGCAGAGCCCATGGAGTCTATGGAGAACATTTTTATAATGAATATAAAGTCATAGGATTTCCTGAAGGATGGTATGAAATTAATGATAGAACCCTGGAAAATCTAAAAGATAAAATTTCTCCAGAAGATCTGAAGGTATTGAAACTTATGGAAGGTAATATATATTTCAAAGATAATTTTATAGGAACACTAAAATATATACGTTTAAAAGATAATGAAATTAAAATAACTACCCAGTATGCTCATATGAACTGGGAAAGTATTATGGATATGTATGATGTAGAGGTAATAATAATAAATAGATATGCAAATGAAAATCTGGCACAACTTATTTTAAGAAGTAAGAACTGGTTTTTAATCTACCAGGATAATAATTCTTTTATATTTTTACGAAGAAATGAAAAAAATCAGATCTATATAGATAAACATATAAAGGGTGAACTCTATATCCCTCTGGAAGCCAGAAAGTTCTACAGGTAACTATTGACTTTTTATCGATTTTTTTGTAATATACATTTTTGAGAATATGAAGCGTGAAGTAATATTACAGCTTCTCATTGTTCACTGTTTATTGTTCACATTTCAAAGAGAGGTGTTAATTATGGAAAAATTAGAATTTAAAGCAGAGGTTAAAGAACTTTTAAATTTGATGATTCACTCACTCTATACGAATAAAGAGATCTTTTTAAGAGAACTTCTTTCAAATGCTTCTGATGCAATAGATAAAGCACGTTATGAATCTCTTACAAACAGTGACATACTTGAAGGTGAAGAAGAATGGAAGATAAAGATAATTCCGGATAAAACGTCAGGAACTCTCATTATAAGAGACAATGGTTCAGGTATGACAAAAGAAGAGATAGTTGAAGAACTTGGAACTATTGCCCATTCAGGGACAAAAGAATTCTTAAAAGCTTTAAAAGAAAAAGATATAAGAGACAATCCCGAACTAATAGGACAATTCGGAGTCGGGTTCTATTCATCTTTTATGGTATCAGATAAAGTAACTGTCCTTTCCAGAAAAGCAGGTTCTAAAGATAAAATAGGTATAAAATGGGAATCTGCTGCTGATGGTACCTTTACTATAGAAGAAATAGAAAAAGAAAAAAAGGGGACAGATGTTATTCTCCATCTTAAAGAAGATGATAAGAAATTTCTTGAAACCTGGGAAATAAGACATATAGTAAGAAAATATTCTGATTATATTGAACATGCAATAGTCATGGATATAGAAAAAACAGATGAAAAGGATGTAAATAAAAAAACTATTGAAGAAGAAACTCTAAATTCCAGGAAAGCCATATGGCTAAAAAACAAATCGGAAATCACAGAAGAAGAATACAATGAATTTTATAAACATGTTTCCAGGGATTATACAGATCCTATGAAGGTAATTCATTACAAAGCAGAAGGTAGTTCTGAATTCAGTGCCCTTGTTTATATCCCTTCTAAAAAACCTTTTGACATTCTTTATAAAGACTATAAATATGGATTGACTCTTTATGTAAAAAGGGTTCAGATTATGGAGCACTGTGAAGAATTAATTCCTCCCTATCTACGATTTATAAAAGGAATAGTGGATTCTTCCGATCTTCCTTTAAATATTTCCAGGGAAATTCTTCAGAATAATCGCCAGGTTGATCTTATCAAAAGTAATGTTACAAAAAAAATTCTTGATACACTCAGTGACATGAAAAAGAATGACTATGAGAAATATCTTCAGTTTCATAAAGAATTCGGCAGAATATTAAAAGAAGGAATCCACTATGATTTTTCCAGAAAAGAAACTCTGGCAGATCTTCTTCTATTCCATTCAAACAAAACAGGATATGACTCTTTTACAACCCTCGAAAAATATGTAGAACAAATGAAGGAAGGTCAGGAAGAAATATATTATATTACAGGAGCAGATTTTAATGAACTTGTTAAATCTCCTTATCTGGAAGGTTTCAAAGAAAAAGACTATGAAGTTCTTATAATGCTTGATGAAATTGATGATATCATAATGACCAATCTGTATGATTACAAAGGGAAAAAAGTCAAATCTGTAATTAAAGGTGATATTAAGCTGGATAAGACTGAAGAGAGTGAACAAACAAAGAAAAAATATGAAAAACTTATTGACCTTATGAAAGAAAAACTCAAAGATGATGTAAAAGATGTACGTCTTTCCGGAAGACTTAAAGATTCCCTGTGCTGTCTTGTAGCAGAAGAAGGGGATTTAGACCCTCAGATGGAAAAAATAATGAAAGCTATGGGACAGACTATACCAGGAGCTAAAAGGATTCTTGAAATCAACCCATCTCATCCTGTCATAGAAGCTATGAATAAAATCTTTGAAAAAAATAAGCAGAATGAGATATTAGCGGAATATACCTCTATTATATACGATGAAGCCCTTCTTCTAGAGGGTTCAAAACCAAAAGATCCAGTTACATTTGCTAAAAATGTTACAAAACTTATGGTAGAAGCCGTGAAAAGTGAAGAGTGAGAGGTGAAAAGAAGTGAAAGGTGAAAAGTAAATATAGAGTTACTTTATTACTATCATAGTAATTTAATGTTCACTGCTCACTCTTTGTCTGCTTCGGAGAGACTTTGTTTCACTTTTCACTTTTCACTACTTTGTTGCCAGTTCAACTACAGCTTTAACGAGACCCTCTATACCTTCTGCTATGTCTTTAATTCCAGGACCCAGCATATAAGCAGGTGTTGTTACTATTTTATATTTTTCATCTACAACAAAATTATTTACAGGACACTCTATATGTTCTGCTCCCATTTTATTAATCTTATCGGCTGTAGATTGATCATTACCTATTGTTAGCCTGGGTTTTATATCTTTACCAAATATTTTAGCAACAAGAGCGGGAGCTATACAAATAGCTCCTATAGGTTTTCTTTTACTATGAAGTTCTTTAAGAAAATTTTCTACCTCAGGTTCAACTGAGCAATTCTCACCTTTAACGACAAAATCGCACAGATTCTTCGCTACTCCAAAACCACCGGGTATTATGAGGCCATCTATCTCATCTACACTGACTGTTTTAAGATCACGAATCTTCCCTCTTGCAATTCTGGCAGATTCTTCCATTATATTTCTCTTAACTCCCTCTGCCACATGACCTGTAATATGGTCAACAACATGAAGTTGTGGTTTATTAATAGAAATACATACCGATTCTACACCGGCCTTTTCTAAAAACAATAAAGTTAAAACAGACTCGTGTATCTCAGAACCGTCAAATACACCGCATCCATGTAGTAATATTCCTATTTTCATTAATGTAGACCTCCTTAATTATTAAGTATTCAGTCATTATTTCTGGAAGGTTTCTGCTTTATAAAATATAACTCAGAACTCCATATTCACCATGAATAATTACAATTCTATAAAGAAATAGTTTTATCCTCTAAATTATGGCATCAAATTTGAAGAATAAATTCTTAACATATGAGATTAAATATTTTACACAAAATCATAATTCACAACTTAAGATGATTATTTATAGAAATATTTGATTTAATTATAATATATACGTTTTTTACTATAATATAATAAGTTTTTTATTTTTAAAAGGATTTTTTAGAATAAATGAAGAATTATAAATATAATTTCTGTAATTTATTGTCGTTTTCCCAGGGGGCTTTTATCTTGTTATATTTATTCGAGAAAGCAGGTGTCAACGAATGATAACTACTATGAAGCAGCAGGAAAAATTTAATTTCAGATTATATTTTAAAACTCCTGAAGGAGTAGAACTCCTTAACATTTTTGAAAATCACAGAAAAGCAGAACATCTTTCTAAAGCTGAAGTTATGCGTAAAACCCTGAGAGAATTTCAAAATAAATTTCCAGAAACAGACATACTGGATAAAATGCTTGCAGAAGTTGCACATAAATAACGTAAAAATCTTAATCCTGTCATTGATAATATAACTGGATTAGATAGAATGGATTACCTCTCTTTAATAGCGTTCTAATTAAATAATTTTTGTTAATTTTTCTCCCATTTTTTAATATAACCATGTTATAATCTCAAAGGAAAGAGTATTTATACCAATCTGCCATCAAACGTAGTAAAAACAGCCTTGAGGCTACGGAAAAACGAAGTTCTCCGAAGGACAAAAAGATGGCGTATTTATAAGGAAGTTTTAAGTTAATTACATGTCGAAATTTAAAGGATATTGCCTCAGGTAAAGAAGTATAAGCATTCATATTTTTTTGGAGTAGCCTCAAGGCTGTTTTATTAGTACAATTGATGAATAATTGGTATTAAACCTCTTTAAAAATCACAGGTAAGGAGAATATATTAATGAATGAGTATTTAATAAGGTTTCATGGCATTTCGACATTTTGCAAATTACCTCATACAAGAAACCTGGAAGGAGTTGATGTGGCATTTATAGGTGTACCAATGGATCAGGTAACAGGTTCGGGTGCCGCCTATGGAACAAAAGCAATAAGAGGAGCCTCCAGAATTTATGGTACTGCTTACTCCTATGGAAATAGACTCTTTGACATAGAAACAAAAAAATTCATTCTGGAAGATCTTAATATGATCGATTATGGTGATATTATTCCAGTGTTATATGAAGTGGAAGAAAATATAGACCTCATATATGGATATTTTAAGGAAATCCTTCAGAGTAAAGTATTTCCTGTAGCTATTGGAGGGGACCATTCAATTACTTTTCCCATTGTTAAAGCTTTTGGGGATATTCCTCTTGATATAATTCATTTTGATACACATCTTGATTTCCAGGAATCTGTAACAGATCAGGAAATAACGTTTTCTCATGCCAGTCCTATAAGAAGAATTTCAGAATTAAAAAATATCAATAAAATTACCCAGATAGGTATAAGAGGATTGCAGAATGGTTTTAGTATTTATGAAGATGCAAAAAAGACAGGATTAAATATAATCACAGCAGAAGAATCTATAGAACATGGAACAACCTGGACATTAAAACAGATACCGAAAGCAGAAAACATCTATGTAACAATAGATATAGATGTTATGGATCCATCTGTTGCCCCGGCAACAGGGCTTGCCGAACCGGGCGGTTTTAATTATCATCAAATAAAAAAGATTCTCACTGCTCTGCCACAAAAAGGTAATATAGTAGGATTTGACCTTGTAGAGGTAAATCCACAGTTCGATCTTTCAGAATGTACTGCCCAGTTAGCTTCAAGAATCATACTTGATTTTCTCGGAACTATAATGGAGGCAAAAAAAAAGAGAAAACAGCTAAAGGAAAGAAGAAAAACAGTTAGAATACGTGAGACGTGAAGGGTTAAGAAGGAGTCGTTTATAGTTTAGAGTTAATCCTCACCCTTGAAATAATGTCAATGAAACTCTCAGACCTGGAGTTAGAGAAATTGAAGAAATTATAATTTTCTTCTCCCTGTAAAATTGAAGGGCAATTCTTTCAAAATTTATTCCATCAATTATAAATGACACAAGACCGCTATTACTGACACAGGCGTAGGTCAAGAGGAAACAGAATTAAAATAAAAAACATTTTTAAGCTGAGGCAAGAATTCTCTTATCTAAAATCCCCTGAGTCCTTAATCCTGTAAGCAATTTCAAGTATAGGAGACATTTCTCCTGTATCAAGCCATATACCGAAACATCCGGGACATCTGTCTATTTTAACAGTCTTTTCCTTTGAAAAATATCTTTTTTCCATATCAATTTTACAGACAGGGCACTTTAAAATTTCATCCCACTCAATTTCCTCTGATATTTTTTCACCATCTAAAACATCAGTTTTTAATCCTGTCAGTTTACCTAACTCTTCATTATCAAGCCATATGCCATCACAGTAAGAACAGGTATCAATTGAAATATCATTTTCAAAAATACTTTCTTCAAGGGGCATTTTATCTCTGGGGCATCTCATAAAATCTACTCCTTTTAATTGTTTACATATATAATAACAGATATTATAACATAGAAGTCACTCAAATTCTATAAAAATTTCAAATTGTTATGCAGTTAACTGTAAGGTTTCCAATTAAATGGTACTTATTAAGGTGAGAAGTGAGAAGTAAGAAGTGAGAAGTGTAATAATATTACCTATCACCTATCACCTATCACCTCTCACTATATTATTGAGAGGAGTAAAATATTATTATGGAAGTAAATTATTATGAATGGTACAGCCATAGAGTTGGCATGAATATGGGAGTTCTTCGTATTGGCCACTGGGGCCCTGGAATGATTTATTTCCCTACCTGCGGAGGGAAACATGGTGAAATTGATTACTACAGACTTCAGGAAGATGCCAGATGGTGGCTTAACCAGGGGAAAATGCAATTTTTTGCTATTGATTCAATCAATCAGGAAAGTTGGTACAATCCTTATATACATCCTGCTGACAGGGTAAAATGGGCTATGGGATATGAAGATTATATAGTTCATGAGCTTGTTCCCTTTGTAAGACATATGACACAGAATCCCTTTGTAGGATGTATGGGAGCAAGTTTCGGAGGATATAATGTTACCAATCTATTTCTGAAACATCCCGATTGTTTTGATCTTTCTGTATGTATGTCAGGGATGTTCGATATAAGAGCATATATGGAAGGTTATTATGATAACAATGTATATTTCAATAACCCTGTAGATTATCTGCCAGGTCTTTCTGATCCATGGTTTTATTATATGTATAATAAAAAATCACTTCTCTGGATGTTCTGCGGAGAAAATGATATCTGTAAGGGAGAAAATGATAGTTTCCATAATCTCTTGAACTCCAAAGGAATAAGGCACTGGTATGATGTATGGCCTGCCCCATGTGACCACCATGAATACTGGTGGAAAAAACAACTTCCTGTGGTTTTGAATAAATTCTATAACTGGTAATTATAGTGTATTTCATAAGAATCTATCATAAGGAATGATAATAAAATAAATGAGTCATAAATAATTGAGCATTGAGGAGTAAGAAAATTCTTACTTCTCAATGCTCATCTGTTCATTTTCTGAAATTTTATAATTCATGACAGGATATTTTTCTTACTGTGAAAGATTTCCTCTGAACATTTACCATACTGTTTAAATAGGAAGGATTATATCCTACTATTATATTTCCCTCGGGTCCCGGATTAAAAAATAAACGATTCCCTCCGGTAGCATTTTTTATTGCTCCTATTATAGTAATATCAACAGAGTCTGAACAAGCATTAAAATAATGTACAACCTGGGGGCCGAAATTATCCAGTTCCTCCTGAGTAATATTAACAGGAGGTTGTATGGAGTGTCCATATTTATCCAGTAATTCTACTTTATAAGTTTCATCAGGATCTGAGCCGGGTATTGGTGAGGGTGAATTTGGATCCGGTAATGTATTTGGATCCGATAATGTATTTGGATCCGGTAATGTATTTGGATCTGGTAATGTATTTGGATCCGTAGGTTTCTCCGGATCAAATTCTTCCTGATGAGGTGGTATAATCTTTATCTGATAATCACCAATATCTATATTTTTGTTGTTATCATAATCAAGGCTAAGCTTAAGAGGGCCATCACGCCCTTTGGCTATATAATAATAATCACCTGTATCTTTGTTGAGCACTTTTGTTACTGTCATATCATTTCCTTCATAATGAGCTCTTCTCACAAGCTTTCCGTTAGAGTCGTACTGAGCAGGATGATATTCTCCTATAGAAGTTGTTTTATTATTGGGTTTGCTGAATTTAGTTACAAAAGGATAATAAGAATCATAGCCACTTGAGATATAGGTAGGACCTGAAAATTCTTTTGTATTTATATCTTCTACTCCCCATCCCCAGTAAAGATCACTGTCCTTTTTAAGTGGTTGGATATCAATATTTTTACCTGCATAATATAAACCGCTAGTATTACATTTACCTACATTTTTTGTTATCTCCAGATCTAAATTGCCATTACAGGCGTTTATAGTTTCCTTTCCGTTTATACCAATAATATATTTTATGTCACCTTTAGAAAATATTCTGCCTCTCCCCTTAAGATTTATTGCAATATGAACATCACCTTCAGAATAGATTGTATGGCCATTCAGATTCATATAAAAAGATCGTGCCATAATAGCTTTCTTCAGTATATCACCCGGTATTAATTCTCCATTATCATCAAGCTTTTCCAGACCTTCATATATACCCCAGTAAATAGAATCAGGTTCACCTTTTATTTTAAGGCCGTTGGAATCAACATAAATATCTTTATTTAGGGTAACTGTAATTATCTCACCTGATTTATCATATGATATATCAGCATTTGGTCCTTCTATTGAAAATCCTGTGCTATTTTGGACACTTACAGAAGACTTAAAGATGCCCCTGTACCAGTCAGGTTTAATATCCCTTAATGTTATTAACCCTCCACCATGAGGGAGAGAACCATAAATATCTGTCCTTGCATTTTCTATTATTTCATCTATATTTATAGGTTTAGAAAGATAATCTTTGTTACAATTTTCAACTATACTTCCATCAAAACCCGGAGGTAAACTATCAATTTTACCTTTTGATACAAAGATACCTTTATTTGTTATTATACCGGCTCTGGGACCAAACATAATACTATCGTCATTAGGATCATCAGAATAAATAGAACCTGCCTCATCAGGATCTCTGCCTGTTATAGTAACTTTACCAGTAACATTATCGGATTCATCTTTACCGGCAAAGCATATAGAACCTGCTACATTTATACTATTAGGAGAATAATCTGACCTCACCAAGTAAGCCTCAATAATTTTTGTTATTTTTTGCTCTGAATTAGGCCCAAATCTTCCTATAGAAATTATTTTTGCTGTATAAGGTGGGGTATTCCCTTCTCCTGTAAGAGGATTAAATAGATTATTAACAGATCTGTATGGTGATGTTTGATTAAAGGTAATGGTAAATCTGCAGTCCTTTGTATAAGATACTGGAATACTATCACTGTTAAGAAGTGTGAACCGGGGGAAAGTATTCGGATCACCGGGTATTACAATCTTGCCTCCGGGGAAAACAGGATCTCCTGTAAGACCCCATGCAGGGTCTTCATTTAACATATGCATGGCATATTCCACACCGGCTTCTGCAGCTTTAAGAGCTTTCTCTTTACCTTCTATATTACCTACCATAGATAAATGGTTTGTATTTATAAAAAGCATAGAAACTGTCATCAGTGTAAGTAATACTGTCAGCAATAAAACACTTATCATTGCTATACCTTCTTCAAACAGGTTTTTCCCTTTCTTAATAAACATTATAAACTCCACCTTTCTACTTTTAATTTCTTGCCTTTGCTGTGGCCTTCATATTAATAATTTCTATACCTTTATTACTACCAGGGGAAAAGGCTACCATGGCATTTTTACGTATATCTCTCTGAAAAGAAATATTAATTATTACCATATCCCCTTTGCGATCAAAATCTATATCATATATATCTTTTACGACAGTTCTAACATTTTCTCCGCCTGTAGCGTTTATATAATTAGTAATAGACGTTAATATAGCCGGTTGTATTGATGGTGTTGCTTCTACAAAACGTCGATAAATATTTTTCTTTTTTACATTTTCCGGATCTGTTCTCATATAATATAAAATGTATCCCTGCCATACAGGACATCCAAAACCTGTGGGAGAAGTGTCTTTTTCAAAGGTATTATTGTTTTTATTTACAGGTGTTTGAAAACACAGATATGTATTACTCACAGTGCTATTAGGATCTCCGCCATTTTCTATCTGAAGGGAGATAGAATTAGTGTAACTGAATTCTTTTATTATTCTATTAAGTAATATTTCAGCTTTTTGATGTAGATCTGATTTTGTCTCTCCCATTTGCCAGCTTTTAAATCCTATATCCAGAGTTGCATAAACTGCAAATAAAAAAAAACTAAAAACAATACAGGAAATAATCAATTCAAGAACAGTAAATCCTTCTTCTTTACTTTTTCTTACATACTTCTTGATAAAAGTGTACATAACTCAACCTTTCTTTCTCCTTCTATTTCTTTCCATGTAACTTTTACAGTAACTTTTTTCAAATTTTTATGATAATGTTCTATTACAACATCAAAATCATATTCAATACCTGCCATTTTTTGTTTTCCTGATATTTTATAGAGAGGTGTGGAAGCATCCCAGCGGATGTAGTCTCCAATATCAGGGTCTGAGTTCTGCCATCCTTCTATACATCCCTCAGGCGGTGGTTCTGATAATTTCTTTACTGGTATACCTGAAGGATCTCCTAAATTAATTTCACCAAGTTCATTAAACTTCTGTTTTGCAATATGAATAGCACAGGCTCTATATTTACCTTTTTTTATTGCATTTAATCCATGAATAAAAACTCCGCATATAGTTACTATTACCAGACCGAGTATAGCTATTGCTGTCATTATTTCAATTAAAGTGAAACCTTTTTTTATAATACTTTTTATCATAATAAATTCACTTCATTTTTATTTGGACCCGACAACCTTATAATTAATATATCACATATTAATTCAGATTCGTAAATAGGTTTATTTAAAAATTTTAATTAAAATAGTTACAAACAGATAAAGAGTGAATAACATTGTTCACTCTTCACTAATTTAATCACTGAAAGTATTTTTAAAAAATAATATCTAAACTCTAAGTCCACTCTCTCAGAGCTCTAAGATTTTCAATTGGTGTTTCCGGTGGATAGGTACATCCTGCACTCAGTAGCCACCTGTGTCTACCTGTTAAATTCAAAGCAATTCTGGCTTCTTTAAGGCACTCTTCAACAGAACCTTTAAGAATCGTAGTCTTCTGGTTTATACCGCCTATTACGGCACCTGTTACATTTTTTTTGCCTTCCTGAAGAGACATATTTGTTGGATCACAGGAATCCCAGTGAAAAGCATGAACAGGATAATCAGAAAGATGGGAAAGCATATTATTACTCTTACAGATATGAAGGATATTCAGAGGGCAGGACTTGACCTTTTCCAGTAATCTCATATCATAGGGTCGACAGAATTCAAGAAATTCCTCAGGAGTAAAATAATCATTACTGGCCCAGTGTCGTGTAGCATAAAAAAGACCGGATATTCCGGTATTAAGAGCTTCTTCTATAAACTTTTCAAAGGTACTGGTTATCTTATCTAAAACTCTGTGTATAAGATCAGGATGATTTCTTATATGCTCTTTTATTGTATCAAAACTTTCTACTAATTCCGCTACAATAGAAAATGGTGTAAAAACAGTCATAACAAAGAACAAATCATCTCTTAAAGCCTTACCTATCAAATGAAGAGCATCAATCTGTTCCCTTAAGGGAGGACTTTTAAGAGGGTCCAGAACCACTATTTCATTATAATCATCTATAGATTTTACAGGATGATAAAGTTTTTTTGGCTTTCTAAAACCATCTTTATAAAATTCATATTTACATCCCCAGGCTTCATCATGGTAACTGGCTCTGGCGTTTACCTTCATAAAATCCCAGTCCATTTCACGCTCGTATCTGATCATTATATCAGCTAAACTTTCTGCACCTGTTTCATACTCATAAAAATGCCTCCAGAAACTTGCAGGAATTCTATCTGTTTTTTCTCCTTCCAGAGTAGCAAGGATTCTTTCTTTTTTTGTCATTTTCATAAACAATCTCCTTTACGTATATATCTTTGAAGAAAGCCGCCCTGTGAGTTTCCATCCTATAGTTCCAAAAAGTACTCCCCATAAAGAATAACAAAATAATAAAATCATTATAAGTAAAAACATATATCCTTTATCTATATTAAAAAACATAGCAGTTTTATCAGTAATAACCTTTATAGTATTAATAAAACCTGCTCCACCGATTATACCGAGGACAATAAGCTTTTGAAATAAAGCCCACATATTAGCCATTACTGCTCCTGTAACTGCTCCTACAATATTAAAACCTATAATATTTATAGTAAGTTCCATAAGAAGAGCTTCTATCAATATAGCTATAGCGGCATTTATATTCCATCCAAAAATAAACTTAATAAGAGCACTGATAAAGCCTATTACCAAAATAGTTCCCCTCTGAGATATAGCTTTTTTACCCATTAAATAAACTATACAATTAAAACCAATCATTATATTACCAGTAAAATAAAATTGAAGAAGGTGTAAATAATTTCCCAGTGTAATTTCTAAAACTCCATTTATAGCAGCCAGAAGACCCATTAAAGCAATCTGCCGGGTAGTAAATTTCATAGAAAATTCTCCTTTCCAGATTCGGGAGGTACTGATAATTTCTCACCAGACCCTATCGGCTATTATTCATAGTTCAAAAAACATTAGAAAAAATAGCTCGGAGATTTTTAGCTTTCAACTAAAAAGCTGATAATTGAAGATTATTATTTAATTCAAGAAAATATTGTAAAATCCTTCTAAATATTATAAGAATCGTAATGCGTTATGCGTGAGACGTGAGACGATAATTTAATAGTAATTAAGATACATTTATACTTCTTTTCACTCTTCATCCTTCATGCTTCTTAACTTCTGTTAACAAATTTTTAACATTTTTCTATTGAATTTATCATTTTGAAATTATATACTTTATTTTAGAAATAAATAATAAAAAAGGAGGAAATAAAATATGGAGATTCAAAAAACTGGTGTAGGAGCACAATTACCACAGATTAAATTCACGAAAAAAGAAGAAGGACCAAAGGAACAGGTTGTTTTAGGTTCAACTTCTGAAACACCGGATTTCTTAAAAGGCAAACCCCTTTCTGAACAA
>Ga0302242_1001129_pt1 | contig 21340 bp, 6 predicted proteins | sample AAG_UR_Lys_MG_FD_193510 | JGI IMG/M metagenome (GOLD analysis project Ga0302242, IMG submission 193510) | Enriched activated sludge microbial communities from anaerobic digester in WTTP, New Holstein, Wisconsin, United States - AAG_UR_Lys | ecosystem: Engineered > Bioreactor > Anaerobic >...
ATTTATTAAAAATCAATTTTGTGCAGGTAAAATTAGTGCAATAGGTATTCGAACCAACACTTTTTTTACACAACCTTGAGAAGTAACTTCATTGCTATGTTTTCTTTTTTAGTTTATAATTAAACTAGTTAGACGCCTAACTGTAATAAACATTATGGGTGAACCAGAAGAAAAAAAGAGAGGTGTTTTATATTGAGAAAATCAGTATTTATTTGTATCCTTCTTATTTTGTCTGCTTTGTTTTTAGTTTCCTGCTATAAACAGTCTGTAAAGATTAATGAGGTTGTTCTTGCAGGCCCCGGTAAGATTGAAAAATTAGAGGTTGTATCTACCACACCCTGTGGAGAGGTCTATGAAAAGAGTGATCTTGATGCTATAACAGTAAGTTTTAATCAGGCCATAGTTGCTCTTACTACCCTTCCTGAAGAAGAGGTAACAGGTCCTATAGTTTTTGACCCTCCTATTTCAGGTAAATATCGCTGGATGGGAACAGCCACTCTTAAATTTATACCTGATAGACCTTTACCTTATGCTACTACCTTTAAGGCTACAGTTCCTGCTGGTATCAAAGCCCTGACAGGTGCAGTTCTGAAAAAAGATTATATCTGGACCTTTAATACAATAAGACCTGATCTTATTGCCAGCTATCCATCAGAATCTTTCTATAATCGTTTGCTTGGTCTTAAGAAACCTGTTATTTATTTACTTTTTAATCAGCCTGTAAACCCTGAGAAAGCAGGTACTTTTATTCAATTATCAGGCAATAAAAATGAAGAGGTATCTATTACCATAGCAAGTCCTTCAGGAGAAGACAAGATCCCGAAGGAATGGGAAATAGCAAATGTTCTTACAATAAAACCTTCTGAAAAATTATCTCCTTCAACCTCTTATACTCTGAAATTAAAGAAGGATTTACCCGGTAAGGAAGGCTCTTTAGGGCTTTTGGAAGAAGAAGTTATAAAATTTAATACGGAAAAGATTTTCTCTTTTCAGGGAATAGGAGATCCTAATAATGTAAGTCCTGAAAATAATCTCTCTTTTAACTTCACAAATCCTGTAGATTACGCCGAACTGATTCATAATATTGAATTTAATCCTCCTATGAAAATACCGGAATATTATAATGACTACGGGCAAGATGTATCTCTCTATCTTTATCTTCCTCTTATGGCACAGACAAAATATAATGTAAAGATTTCAAAAAACATAAAAGATATTATGGGAAATACTCTGCCGGAAGATATTAATTTTACATTTAATACTGCTGATTACAGCCCTTCCTGTTATATAGAAGGTGGTGTAGGAACAATAGAATCTCATTCTACAAGAACATACCCTGTGTCTTTCATGAATATGGAAGAAGTGAGATTACAGATGGCAACTGTGCAGAAAGAGGATGTTATTTCTTTGTTTTCTGGGAAAGCCTTTAATTATGATACAAAATATAATCCCCGGGAAGGCTTCTTTAAGATAGATAGACTATGGAAATTAAAACTGAAGAAAAATCAGTCCTGGTGGCGTTCTATAGATGTAGATGAAGCTCTGGAGGGAAAAAATAATGGCTTTATTTTTCTTCAGATAGATGCCCTTAAGCCTTTAAATTATGACAGTCAATATCAGAAAGCCTTCCTTCAGATAACCAATCTTGGTATAACAGGTAAATTTTCCTCTGAAAATAATCTCATCTCTGTTAATACTCTGGATACAGTCCAACCTGTTCCTGATGCTAAGATAGAGATGCGTAATGATAAGAATAAGGTTATCTGGACAGGGAAGACCGGTTCTGACGGAACTGCTACGAGTCCCGGATGGAAGCAACTGGGAATAGAAGAAGATGGAGAAGTCTGGATATTTGCTGCAAAAGATGATGATATAGCTTTTATTAATACCGGTTGGAACTGGTCCATACCTTTATATACGTTTCATCTTGATTACTATGGTGACAGTAATTTTAAAACCCATGTTTTTACAGAGAAAGGTATATACAGAGGAGGAGAAACGGTTCATATAAAAGGAACTATGAGGGAAAAAATAAAAGGTAAGCTGAAGATTTCTTCTCTAAAGAAACTTGATCTTACAATATATAATTCCCGTGGGGAAGTGGCTTTTAATAAAAAAGTTTCTCTTTCAGATTATGGTTCCTTTAATTGTGATTTTACTCTTAAAGAAGATTCTCCTACAGGGTCATATAATATACAGATTTCAGGAAGTAAAAAAGAAGAACATATTTCTGCATATCACTATTTTCAGGTAGAAGATTATCAGGCAGCACAATTTGAGGTAACGATAAAATCTGATAAAGATTTCTATGTTTTTGGTGATACCTTTCAGGGAAGTGCAAAAGGATGGTATCTGTTTGGTGCTCCCATGGGAGGAGAAAAGATTAACTGGTACTATTATCTTAAACCCACTTATTATTCGCCACCGGGGTATGAAGGATTTGATTTTACCAGGGATTATTATGATGTAGAGCAGGAAAGAGAGGAAAAATATCTGGGATCAGGTGATGGTGTCTTAAATGAAAAGGGAGAATTTCCTCTTTCTGTAAAGCTTACAGATAATGCCAATATGGGGCCTTATATACTTTCTGTGGAAGGAACTGTCCAATCTGCAAACCGTCAGTATGTATCAGGATATAAAGAGTTTTTCCTTCATCCCGGGGAATATTATATAGGAGTTAAACCATTTAATAGATTTTTATCTTCTAAAGAATCTCTGAAATTTCAGACCCTTGTTCTTACACCTGATGGTAAACCTCTGAGAGGACAGAAAATAAAGTTAGAGATTTTAAAACGTCAATGGAATTCTGTAAGAAAAGAAGGAATGAATGGTGAAACCAGATGGGTTTCAGAGAAATTTGATGAGGTTGTACAGAAATTTGATGTAACGAGTAAAGAAGAATTAATAGATCTTGAATTTCAACCTGAAAAGGCAGGTCTTTATATTATAAGAGCCAGTGGAACTGATACAAAAAAAAATGAAGTTATTACAGAAACTTATTTTTATGCAAGTGGTTCTGATTATGTCTCCTGGGCCAGATATGATGATAATAAAGTGGATCTCGTGACAGATAAAAAGGAATATAAACCTGGAGATCTTGCAAAGATAATGGTTAAATCTCCTTATGAAAAGGCAAGAGCTCTTGTTACAATAGAAAGGGAACATATAATAAAACACTTTTTCATAGATATAAAAAGCACTGCAGATACCATAGAAATTCCTATAGAAAATGATTATTTACCCAATGTATTTATCTCTGTCATACTTTTTCAGGGTAGAATTTCCAGTAACAATTATGGTGATACAGGAGAAGATTTAGGAAAACCTGACTTTAAGATAGGTTATGTCAATCTCCCTGTTATTCCCGATGGAAAGCGCCTTAAAGTAACTCTTTCTACAGACAGGGAAAAATACAGCCCCCGGGATGAAGTAACAGTAAATCTTCATCTTGAAAATGCTGAAGGTAAAGGTATGGAAGGAGAAATAACCCTTTCAGTGGTAGACTTAGGAGTACTCAATCTTACAGCCTTTACAACACCTGATTATTTTGACACTTTTTATGGAGAAAGATCCCTTCAGGTTACAACGTCTGAAACAAGGCGGCATATAGTAGATCAGAGAAATTATGGACAGAAAGGTGGTAATCCCGGAGGAGACGGAGGAGGTGCAGGTGCTACTGTAAGGAAGAATTTTATTGCCACTGCTTATTACAATCCATCTATAATTACTGATAAATCCGGTAGTGCTACTGTTAAATTTAAATTGCCTGATAATGTTACAACTTTCCTTCTTATGGCAACTGTTCAGACTAAGGATTCATCCTTTGGCTGCGCTGAAAAAAAGATAATCTCTACAATGCCTCTTTTACTTAAATCATCTATACCGCGATTTGTGAGATTGTATGATAAATTTAAAGCAGGTGTTCTCGTATTTAATGGAACAGACAAAAAAGGAGAAGTAATTGTTGAGTGTCAGAGTGAAGGGATAAATCTTCTGGAGAGGGGACTTAAAAAAGTTGACATACCTCCGGGACAGGAAGAGGAAGTTTTATTTTCTTTTGAATCTGATAAGGTGACAGAAGGTCTTTTAACATTTTCCTGCACTATGGATACTTATAATGATGCAATTCAAGAAAAACTGCCCGTTAAAAAACCTGTTCTTACTGAAGTTGTAGCTACCTCCGGTACATCAGAAGACAGCACAGAAGAGGCACTGATGATTCCTAAGACTGTTGACTCTAATACAGGCCATCTTGAAATTAATACTGCTTCCACTGCAATGGTAAATCTTAAAGGAAATCTGGCATATCTCATAGATTACCCCTATCTCTGTCTTGAACAGAAATTATCTAAAATATTTCCTCTTATTACAGCAGAGGATCTTATAAATGCTTTTGACCTTTCTTCTCTTAAAGGTCAGGAATTGAGAGATTTTGTTCAGGAGAATCTGGAGAAGGTTTATGACCATCAGAAACCATCAGGAGGATTTACCCTCTGGCAGGATGGAGAATTCGAGTCGCCCTTTCTTGCTGCTTATACCATGCATACCTTTGCTTTAGCTGAAGACATGGGTTATGATATTGACCAGAAGGTTATAGAAGGTGGAAAGAAATATTTAAAATCTGTTTTGAGATTTTCAAAAGATGATAAACGCTGGAATTATCCTTATGGAGAAAATACACAGCTTACAGTAAAGGCTTATACCCTTTATACATTATATCTCTGGGGAGAAGGAGAAGCTTCATATTTGCATACCTTCTATGAAAAGAGAAATAAAATGTCTCTTTTCGGTCAATCTATGCTTCTCCGGGCTATCCATATGTATGGTAAAGATAAAGAAGATGAAGATATGATGGTAAAAGAACTTATGAACCATATAAAGCTTTCTCCTGCCAGTGCTTATTTTGAAGGTGACAGTGATAGAAACTTCTGCTGGATATATGATTCTTCTGTAAGGACCACTGCTTTAATATTGCAGACTTTCCTGGAGATTGATGCATCCTTTACTCATGCTCCACAGGTAGTCAAATGGTTAATAGATTCCCAGAAACACGGCCGATGGGATTCTACTCAGGAGAATGTCTTTGCCTTTGAAGCCTTGAGAATTTACTTTAATAAATATGAAAAGGCATCTCCTGATTTTGAAACAAAGGCATCTATAGATGGAAAAGAGGTTATGAAGAACTTCTTTAAAGGAAGAGATACTAAATGTTACAGTAAGAAGGTTCCCATGTCTGACCTTCCTGCAGGGAAAAGTGTGCCTGTGAATTTTGATAAAGCCGGACAGGGGAGACTTTATTATACTCTTCGTCTTGTTTATGCCCCCACTGACCCCCGTCCTGCAAGAGATGAGGGGATAAGTGTATTTAAATCCATATCACCCGTAGAAGGAAATCCAACTGAGGATTTTAAAGCAGGAACAGTATATAAAGTAACTCTTTCTATTGTTACTCCTGTGGAAAGACATTTTGTAATTGTCCAGGATAATCTTGCCGGTGGCTTTGAACTTGTAAATGAATCCCTTGCTACAGAGAATAAAGCACTTATAAGAAAACTTGAAGAAACCCGCCATAAAGAGAGAACTTACTGGTGGGGCACTTTTAATCACTGGGAATATTATGATGATGAAGTTCTTATTTTCGCAGACCTTCTGAAACCGGGTGAACATATCTTTACCTATTTTGTAAGGGCTGTCCATTACGGAACCTTTGATATGCCCTATACAAAGGCAGAACTTATGTATGAACCTGAAGTATTCGGATATTCTACTATGAAGAAAATTAATGTTCTTGAGAAGTGAGAAGTGATAGGTGAGGAGTGGCAGTAAGTCACTCCTTACCTTTCTGAATTTGTAAGTACCGCAACAGGTAAAAAAGTATCCAAAAAACATATACATCTGTTCCTGTACGGGCTCTGGAGCAAAAGATATGCCGTCAAAGAAGAAAGTTATAATTTAAATAAATACAAAACTATATATTCTGTAATAACAGATTTCATTGTAACAGGATCATAGATTTTGCGTAAGAGCCCGGACAGGGACAGACCTGTGAGATGGATACTTTTTTACCTGTTGCGGTAGTAAGTATTATGAAATGAATATTATTAATATCTTAAGAAATAAGAAGATAATTAAACTAACAGTTAGTGGTTTCTTACTTTTATTTGTTGTTTTACTGTTGCTATTTCTTTTAATTCCCCTCCCTTCTATATCTCTTTACCCTGAAAAAATAGTTTCCTCCAGGATTTTAGACAGAGATGGTAATCTTTTACGAGAAATTCTTTCTTCCTCATCTTCTTCCTCCTGCTGGGCGGAGATAAAAAATATTTCACCTCCTATGATAGATGCCACTGTGGCAGGAGAAGATAAAAGATTTTACAATCACTTCGGAGTGGATTTTATTGCTCTCCTGAGGGCTTTTTTTCAAAATATAAGAGAAGGTCATATAGTATCAGGAGGATCTACTATAACACAGCAATTAGCAGGTCTTGCTTACAATATACCCAGGAGAAATCTTTACTATAAAGTACTTGAAGCTATATATGCGGTAAAACTGGATTATAAATATAAAAAAGAAGAAATTCTGGAATTTTATCTTAACCGTGCTCCCTATGGAAATCAGGTCTATGGAATTGAAGCTGCATCAATTCTTTATTTCGGCAAACCTTCTTCCCAGTTATCTATTGCAGAATCTGCCTTTCTTGCTTCTATTCCACGAAGTCCCAATCTTTATGACCCTTACAGTAATTTCGAAGAAACAAAAAAAGAGCAGCATTTAATTTTAAAGAGGATGTATGGAACAGGAAGAATCAGTGATTCCCAATATAAAAAGGCTTTAGAAGAACCTCTTCTTGTCATACCTTTAGAGGAAAGCTTTCTTGCACCTCATTTCTGTGATTTTATCCAAAAAGAGCTTGAACTAAAAGGAATAAAAGGACTTTCTCAGATTAAAACCACCCTTGATCTTCACCTTCAGAGAGAAGTAGAAAAGATCCTTAAAACTACTATATCCAGACTTAAAGATAAGGGAGTTACAAATGGATCTGCTCTTATAGTAGATAATAAAACAGGAGATATACTTGTAATGGTTGGTTCTGTGGATTTCTGGGACAAGGAAGGGCAGGTAAATGCCTGTAATGCTCTTCGCCAACCTGGATCTACTTTAAAACCTTTTACCTATGGAATTGCCCTTGAACATGGCTTTACTGCCTCAGACTTAATCCCCGATCTTGAAACCCGTATATCTACAAGAAAAGGTATCTATATCCCCAGAAATTATGATAATAAATTTCATGGCCCTGTGAGACTCAGAACTGCCCTTGCCTGTTCTTATAATATTCCTGCCATAGAGATGGTTGAAAAAATAGGTGTAGATACTTTACTTGACAGACTTCATAAGGCTGGATTTTCTTCTCTTAAAAAGGATACAGACTATTACGGTGTTGGTTTAACCCTGGGAAATGGTGAAATTACACTTCTGGAACTTGTGAGAGCTTATAGACTCTTTCCCCTTTCCGGCGAAGTAAAGGATTTAAATTTTATAAGAGACTTAAGAGACGAGAAATACAATAAGATATATTTTCCTTCTGAAAAAATTGATAAAAGGGTTTTCTCTCCAGAGGTATCTTTTATTATTACGGATATACTTTCTGATAATAAAGCAAGAATACCGGCTTTCGGCGAGTCAAATTTCCTTTCTTTTCCTTTTCCCTGTGCTGCAAAAACAGGCACCTCCAGGAATTTTCGCGATAACTGGACAGTTGGTTATACTCCGAAATATACTGTTGGCGTATGGATTGGGAATTTTAATTCTGACCCTATGGAAGAGGTTTCCGGTATAACAGGAACAGGTCCCCTCTTTAGAGATATTATTTATTTACTTTTAAAGGAAAAAAAAGATATGGGTGGTAATTTTGAAGTTCCGAAAGATATTATAGCACTTTCTGTCTGCACCTGTTCAGGAGAGAAACCACAGTCTCTGTGCCCTAATAAAATAAGAGAATATTTTCTTCCCGGCACTGCACCGGAAAAGATCTGTAATGTTCACCGTTCTCTTGAACTTGATAGAAGAACTGGCCTTACCGCTTCTTCTGATTGTCCGAAGGAATATAGATTTAAAAAGGTCTATGAAATATACCCTCCTCTTTATTATGACTGGATGGAAAAAAATGGCTTAAAACCTCCTGATGAAATCTTTGATTTATTACTGAACCCCTCTTCTGCTATAACCTGTCCTGCTGTTACCTTTCCCGGTAAAGGTGATGTTTTTAAGATGGATCCTGTTCTGAGGCCCGAATATCAGATCCTTCACATGAAAGCAATAGTTCCTGAAGGTATAAAGGAGATTACCTGGATTATTGATGGCAATATTTCAGGAAAGACGGGCAATCCTTTTGTATTTAAGTGGCAGTTAAAACTCGGTACACATACTGTTCAGGTTAAGGGGATGGGTAAATCGAGTGAAAAAGTAAAATTTACTGTTTTCTAGAACTGAATATAGCTATGAGTATAAATTCCATAACCTTATAACCTTTCACATCTCACTCACTTTTTACTAAATTTTCTAACTAGCAGGATGACTTTAGACACATAAAGAATATATTCAACAGTTTAATCTTCAGACCTTTAAATTTATTCCTCTGAAAGGAGCTTATTGTGAATAAAGAATTTGAAACTTTAGTAGATAATTATCTTAAATGGAAATATACTTTTAATCCGGTTTATGCCAGTCGCCTTGGCCTGTCTTCCTATGATGGAGAGATAGGAAATTTTTCTAAAGAAGCAGAGGAGGAAGCAATATCTAAACTTTATGGATTTAAATTTTCTGGAGAGAAGATATCCTCTGATGATTTAAATTATGATAATAAAATTGATAGATTATTCCTTTTAAGAGATATAGAACTTTCCCTCATAAGAATGGAACGTATAAGAAGCAGAGAGAAAAATCCCCTTCTTTATATGGATGAGGCATTGGATTCCATTCATACCCTTATGCTCAAATCTTATAGACCTCTGGAATATACTGCATCTATGATATTAAAGAGAATGGAAAAGATTCCCCGGCTCTTTAAAGAAGGTAAAGAAAATCTATCTTTCTGCCCGCCGGTATTTCTAGAAGTAACCTCTGAAACTATAGATCACGCGGCTGATTTTATAAATACTGTTACTCAAAGTTACGGCAGAATTTCTCCGTCTTTAGAAGCTGATTTTGAGAAAGCCTCAAAAAAAGTTAAAGAAGCAATAATAGATTTTAAAGGTTTTATTAACACTATAACTCCCGGTGAAGAGAATTCTTTTGCCGTAGGGAAAGAGACTTTCTCTGATCTTGTTAAAACAGGCTATATGATAGATAAAACCTTAGAGGAGATTTTAGAAACAGGGGAGAAATGTTTCGCGTCCATATCCTATAAATTAACCAATCTTGCTTCCGAACTCGACCCTTCTCAGAGCTGGTATGAAATATACAGATTATTAAAGAAAGAAAATCCTGGTCCTTCAGGGGTGCTCAAAATGTATCTGGATTATATGAATGATGCGAGACAGTATCTTATAGATAATGATATTGTAACAATCCCTGAGGATGTCTTTTTAGATGTAGATGAAACACCTGCCTTTGTAAGGCCTGTAATACCTGTAGCTGCCTATCTGTCTCCCGGCCCTTATGATGAAGTCCAGAGGGGTGTTTTCTGGGTTACTCCATTACAGGAAGAGCTATCGGAAAAGGAGAAAGAAAATTTAACAGGGGAACATAATATTTATACTGCCAGAGTTACTGCCCCTCATGAAGCCTATCCGGGTCATCATCTTCAGCTATGTCTTTCCAACCGTCAGAAGAGCAACCTTCGAAAACAGTCTCATTCTGATATCTTTGTGGAAGGATGGGGTTTATATTGTGAAGAGATGATGAAAGAAGTGGGATATATGAAGGGCGTAAAACTAGAACTTGCCCAGCAGGTTGATCAGCTTATGAGAGCCGCAAGGGTTATTATTGATGTCCGTCTTCACACTATGGGTATGACTATAAAGGAAGCAAAGGACTTTATGACTGATATAGTACTTGTTTCACCATCTACTGCCAGAGTGGAGGTTAACCGTTATACTATGACACCCACACAGCCTCTGAGTTATATGATAGGACAATTAGAGATAATGTCTCTTAGGGAAGAGTATAAAAAATTAAAAGGAGATTCTTTTACTTTAAAGGATTTCCATGATAAAATACTGAGTTTCGGATCTTCACCTATTAAGATAATAAGACAGATGCTTCTGGAGGGAGAGGATGGAACATAGGATTACCTGATGTTTACAAAAAAACATTATTATATAATAATTATCGTATCACTGGCAGTATTTATAACCAATCTCGACCTTAGCATTGTAAACATTGCCCTTCCCACACTTGCGAGAAAATTCAATGTTAATATAGATGTTGTTTCCAGAATATTACTTTCCTATTTACTGGCTTACTGCGGTTTACTTCTCCCTTTCGGAAGACTTGCTGATATTAAAGGAATTGTTAAGATTTTTAAACTTGGATTTATTATTTTTACTATCTCTTCATTATTTTGTAGTCTATCTGTAAATATTACAATGCTTATAGTTTTTCGTTTTATCCAGGGTGTTGGAGGTTCTCTGCTTCTTTCTACCTTTGGCGCTATAATTATACAGTATATGCCTTCTGAAAAAATGGGTAGAGTTTTCGGTCTTATGTCACTCTTTGGTGGAAGCAGTATTGCTATAGGTGCTCCCATGGGAGGTTTTATCTTAAAATATCTGCCCTGGTACTGGCTCTTTTTGATTAATATCCCTATTGGTGTTGTGGCTCTTATTCTTGCCCATATAAATTTAGAAGATAAACCCTCGGAAGTAGAAGAACAGACTTTTGACTTTACAGGTGCTGTTTTGATTTTTCTTGGCCTTGTGTCTCTTACATATGGTTTACATGAGGGATCTGACCTGGGATGGACTTCTTCTATAATAATTGGTTCCTTTCTTTTATCTTTTGTCTCTATATCAATTTTTATAATTAGAGAAATAAGACATAAATACCCTGTACTGGATATATTCCTTTTTAAAAATATATATTTTTCCTGCGGACTTTTAGCAAATCTTATTGCCTGTATGGTTTTAGACGGATCAAATCTTATTTTCCCCTTTTATTTTGAACTTGCCAGAGGCTATACACCTGACAGGACGGGGCTCCTTTTAATGCTTTTTCCTATATTAATAAGCTTTATAGGCCCTGTGTCAGGATTTTTATGTGATAGAATTGATCCCAGAATTATGTGTGCCGGCGGTATGGCTTTACTGCTTGTTGCCTCTGTAATGATTATGTCTTTTAATCAGTTAACTCCTATTTTTCTTATCGTACTTTCCTTTATAATTTATGGAGCAGGTTTTGCTCTGTTCTTTACGGCCAGTCCTACTGTTGTCTTAAGTCATGCCCCTGAGAATAAAGAAGGTATGGTTAACGCAATAAATTCCTTCGTTCTTTATCTCGGCACCACTCTGGGTATATGTATATTTGAGACAATTTTTTCACTCACCATTTCTTCAGTAGAAAATACCTCTCTTTCTTCCATAGCTCCTCAGTATATTGTAAAAGGATTACATAATGTTTTTATATTTGCCATTATTATTACTATAATAGGTTTTATGGCTTCTGTTATTGCAAAAAGGAAGAAAGTATCTTCGCTAAAAAGATATCCTACCGCTAAGATTGGATTTTAGAAACGCTTTCTGTCAGGATGAAGGATTTTAGAAGATAAATAGCCAATAAGCCAATAGTTAGAAAGAAAATAAGGTAAAAGACAACAGGCAGTAAAAGAGATAAGACTCATTACAGGGTGTTAATTGTAGAAACTTCAGGTATAAATAACATAAGAGTTCCTTGCCTTTATGTCAATAACTGGTTAAAACAATTAGAGAGTAAATAAGATAACTTAAACTTTCAGGTGACTGAAAGGTACAATTGAAAGGAGATGTATATAAATGAACAGATATTTTTCCCTTACATATCCGCAAAAGGGTGTATGGTATATGGAAAAACTCTATCCGAAAACTACTATGTGGAATTTACCATATACCGTTAAATTTAAAGAAGAATTTGATTATTTTCTTCTTGAGAAAGCAATAAATCTAACTATAGAAAAAAATGATGCTCTGAGATTGAGATTTTTAGAAATAGAAGGAGAGCCGAAACAGTATATTTCTGAATATAAGTATGAGAAAATAGATTATTTTAATTTTACAGGTAAAGAACTTGAAGAGAAGAAATGGATTACTAAAAAATCACAGAGTCATTTCAATATTATAGAAAATGCTCTTTTTTATTTTGCCATATTAAAATTTTCCTCAGAAAAGTCGGGCTTTTATATGAATGTTCATCATATAATAGCAGACGGAAGTTCTGTAGCCTTAATTATTCAACAAATCTGTGATTTTTATTATGCCCTTAAAGAAGGTAAGGAGATAGGTTCTCAAAAAAAACCTTCCTATATTGATTTTATAAAGATTGAAAATGATTATCTTAATTCTGATAGACTTAAAAGAGATAAAGAATTCTGGGATAAGGAATTGTCTGAAGTACCTCCTCCTTTAGATATTAAATCCTTTAAGTTATCAAAGAGTATAGAAACAGAGAGGAAAACATTTCTTCTTCCAGAGGATTTATCAAGGGAACTTTATAAATTCTGTAAAGAGAATAAAACTTCTATATTTCGTATCTTTCTCTCTGCTTTTTATACTTATGCTATGAGGATTACAGGTAAAACAGATATAGTAGTGGGTACGGCCTATCATAACAGGCTTGAAGAAGTCTCAAAAAATACAGTAGGTATGTATACGTCAGTGCCTCCTTTTAAGATTGATGCCGGGAATGTAGAATTTAGAACAGTCCTTACAGAAGTAAGAAAAAAATTAAAATCTATTGATAAACATCAGAGATATCCCTATGAATTTCTCTTAAGAGATATAAAAGCAAAGGATTCTAACTGTAAAGATCTTTATGATACTGCTATTTCCCAACATCTTAAAAATCTTTATCCTTCTAACTCAGAGGTGGAATTTCATTGTAATGGAAATTTCTCCTGTCCTCTGACTATATATATCCGCTATCACAGTCAGGATGAAACTGTTCCCGTTGATTTAATAATTGATTATTATACAGATAAATTTACAGGAAAAGAAATTAACTCTTTATATAACCATCTGGTAAATATTATGAGAGATGGACTGAAAAATCCCGATAAACCTCTTTCCTGTATAGAATTATTATCGGAACAGGAAAAGAAGAAATTAATCTATTTTTTCAATGATTATCCTGGTGATTATCCTCTGGATAAAACTTTTATTCAGCTCTTTGAAGAACAGGTGAAAAGGACTCCTCATAACACAGCGGTAGTTTATAAAGACAAAGAATTAACCTATGAAGAATTGAACAGAAGATCTAATAGTCTTGCTAATGTATTAAGAAAAGAAGGTATAAAACCTGACACCCTTGTAAGTATCCTTGTAGAACGGTCTATAGAAATGATCCTCGGTGTTGTAGCCATACTTAAAGCAGGAGCAGCTTATGTGCCCCTTGAAGCAGATTATCCGAAGGATAGAATTGCTTATATTCTTGAAGATAGTAAGTCCACTGTATTACTTTCCCAGAAACACCTTTTAGATAAAATACAGTTTTCCGGTAAGATCTTTGACCTGGAAGATGAAAAGAACTATCGAGGTGATGACTCAAATCTTCCACTGGTAAATAATCCGTACCATTTAGCTTATGTAATCTATACATCAGGTTCTACGGGGAAACCTAAAGGGGTTATGATCGAACATCGTTCTCTTACGAATTTCTGCTACTGGGTTATAGAAAGTCATAATTATACACCTCAGGATCGTATGGCAAAACTTGCAAGTTTTAATTTCGATGCTTCAATCCTGGAAATTTTCCCGCCACTCTGTGCTGGTTCGGCCTTATATGTAATCCCTGAAGAATTGAAATATTCTATTTATGAATTAAATAATTATCTTGAAGAAAATAATATAACATTTTGTTTTTTCCCTACGGCCTTTGGAGAACAATTTATGGAACTTGTAGATAATAAATCTCTCAGATGGGTTGATATTGGAGGCGATAAATTAAAGATTTATAAAAAAAGGAATTATACTCTCTTGAATTGCTACGGACCTACGGAAAACACAGTATATACTACAACTTTTGTCGTTACCGGATACCAGTCCAATATACCCATAGGAAAACCTCTTGCCAATACAAGAGTATATATACTGGATAAATTTAATAATCTCTTACCTCCCGGTTGGCCAGGAGAATTATGTTGTGGCGGTGCAAATGTGGCCCGGGGATATTTCAATAAACCGGAGCTTACAAAGGAAAAATTTGTTCCTGATCCTTTTTTCCCCGGGGAAATTATGTACCGCTCAGGAGATCTTGCTAGATGGCTTCCAGATGGAAATATCGAATTTTTCGGACGTAATGACTATCAGGTAAAAATAAGAGGCTTTCGAGTTGAAACAGGAGAAATTGAACAGGTCTTACTTAAACAGAGAGGAATAAAAGAAACAGTTGTTCTGGCAAGAGTAGATCAGAATAATAATAAATATCTATGTGCATATATTGCTGGTACTGAGGAGATAAATACAGGAGAACTAAAGAAAATTCTTTCAAAAGAACTTCCCGATTATATGGTTCCTTCTTATATAATACAACTTCCAAACTTTCCCTTAACACCCAATGGAAAAATTGATAGAAAGATTCTACCTGAACCGGCTACCGTGGCAGAGACTGCTGTAGTTTATAGGCCTCCGGCAAATGAAACAGAGGAAAAGCTTGTCGAAATCTGGGAGGAAATCCTTGCCATAAAGAAGATAGGAACAGGAGACAATTTCTTCTCCCTGGGAGGTCATTCTCTGAAAGCAGCTATACTTCAGGCAAAGATTTTAAAAATCTTCAATGTAAATATTTCCTTTAATGACATATTTAAATCTCCTACAATCCGTGCTATGGCAGAACAAATTGAAAAACCTTCAAAGGAAGATTATTTACCCGTTATATCTGTGGAAGAAAGAGAATATTATCCTGTATCATCTGCTCAGAAGCGTCTCTTTATCCTGAGTCAGATGGAACCTGACAGTATTACCTATAATGTGCCTCTTGTGGTGACAATAGAGGGCAGTCTTGACACGGCCAGATTATCTCATGCCCTCGATAGTATGATAGAACGCCATGAAAGTTTTAGAACTTCCTTTGTAATTATAGATGGTAAAGCGGTACAGAAAATAAATAAACAGGTGAGATTTAAAAAGATTTTACTTGAAAGCACAGAAGAAAATATAGAAGATATTATGTCTGATTTTGTCAGAGCCTTTGATATGTCTGAAGCCCCTTTAATAAGATCCCTTTTAGTTAAGATTTCTTCTGAAAAATATATACTGCTTCTGGATTTTCATCATATAATCTTTGATGGTCTTTCCATACCGATATTTTTTAATGAACTATGGCAGTTATATGAGGGAAAAACTCTTTCTCCTCTAAAAAATCATTATAAGGATTATGCAGTATGGCAGAATAAACTTATGAATTCACCTGTAATAAAAAAACAGGAAGAATTCTGGTTGAATATGTTTTCCGGAGAAGTTCCAGTAATGGATCTTCCTTCAGACTATCCACGACTTTCTGTGCAGGACAGCAGAGGAGAGACCTTTTATTTTTCCATAGATCGGGAGCTTGCATATAATGCAAGAAAACTGTCTGCTGAAACAGGTACTACCTTATATATGGTTTTAATGTCTGCCTTTAATGTATTTCTTTCAAAATATACAGGTCAGGAAGATATAGTTCTGGGAACACTGGCAGGAGGAAGAGAAAGAGAAGAATTTCAGGGATTAATAGGTATGTTTGTAAATACTCTTGCTATCAGAAATTACCCGCAAAGTGATAAAACCTTCAGAGAGTTTCTCCATGAGGTAAAGGAGACTTTATTAAAAATTTACGCTCATCAGGATTATCAGTTAGAAAACCTTATAGATAGACTTAATCTTAAAAGAGAAACAGGTAGAAATCCCCTTTTTGAGGTTTTTTGTATTCTTCAGAATATGGATAAACCTGTCTCTACTGTGGAAGACCTTACTGTAAGCTTCAAGCATTATGAAAATAAGATTGCCAAATTTGATCTGTCTTTAGATGCTTATGAAGGAGAGACTGTTGATTTTGCGATGGAATACCGTACGTCCCTCTTTGAAAAAAGTACCATAAAGAGAATGGCAGATCATTTTATAACTGTACTTAATTCTATAATAGATAATCCTGATCAGAAAATTAAAGATATAAATATACTTTCTCGATATGAAAGAAGACAGATTTTATATAACTTTAACGATACAGAAGTCTATTACCCTGATGATAGACCTGTACACTGTTTCTTTGAAGAACAGGTTGCAAAATATCCTGATAAAACCGCAGTAGTATATAAAGATAAGAGTCTTACCTACAGAGAACTGAATGAAAAAGCAAATCAACTGGCAAGATCCCTTGTGTCTCTTGGAGTAAAAAGTGATACTCCTGTGGCTTTAATGATTTCCCGTTCAGTTGATATGATTGTGGCCATTTTTGCTACATTAAAAGCAGGAGGTGCCTATGTTCCTGTAGATCCTGGCTATCCTGAAGAAAGAATAGAATATATGCTTTTTGACAGTGCACCTCCAGTAATCCTGGCAGAGAAAGAATTTTATGAAAAAATAGAATTTACCGGTAAATTTCTGGATATTAAAGATGAAACACTTTATAAGGGAGATACTTCCAATCTGCCTCTTCGAAATAAATCAGATAATCTGGCATATATAATATATACGTCAGGTTCTACGGGAAAACCAAAAGGTGTCATGATAGAACATATATCTCTTGTTAATTTTATTACCTGGCACAGGAATAAGTATGATTTTTGTTTCCATGATAACTGTGCTGAATATGCATCTTTCAGTTTTGATGCATCTATACCACAGATTTTTTCACCTCTCCTTTCCGGTGCAACCCTTTATATTATAAGTGAAGACATCAGATTGGCACCTCAGAAAATAAGTAGATATATAGAAGATAATAATATAACCTATATAGATTTACCCACTCAGTTGTGTGAATATTTTATAGAACTGGGGAATAATAAAACTTTAACAAGAATGACTACAGGTGGTGATAAACTTAAAAAATTTACTCCTGTAAATTATACTCTCATAGATGAATATGGCCCTACTGAATACACTGTTACAACAACTTATTTTACTGTAGATAAGCTATATCATCGTTCTCCCATAGGCAAACCTGTAGCAAATACGAGAATTTATATATTGGATAAGCATTGTAATCTTCAACCTGTAGGAGTTTTTGGAGAATTGTGTATAGCAGGAAAAGGCCTTGCCAGAGGTTATTTAAACAGACCTGAACTGACAGAGGAAAAGTTTGTAGATGATCCTTTTGTTTCAGGTGAAAAGATGTATCGTAGTGGGGATCTGGCCAGATGGCTGCCTGATGGAAATATAGATTTTATAGGCCGTATAGATACACAGGTAAAAATAAGGGGTTTTCGTATAGAATTAGGCGAAATTGAAGAGGTAATAAGAAAAAAGAAAGATATTATAGAAGCAGTTGTTATAGATAGAAACGATAAGGAGGGAAATAAATACCTCTGTGGATATATTGTTAGCAATAAAGATATAGATATAGAAGAATTAAAACAGGATATTTTAAAATATCTTCCTGAGTATATGGTACCTTCTTATATAATGAAACTGGAGAAAATGCCTCTTACGCCCAGCGGTAAAGTGGATAGACGTTCTCTACCTGAACCTGCAATAGATATAAGTGCCAGATATGTCGCTCCGAGAAATGATATGGAAAAAAAACTTGTTAAAGTCTGGCAGGAGGTACTGGGAGTTAAAAATATAGGAATTGAGGATAATTTTTTCTCCCTGGGAGGTCATTCATTAAAGGCCGTAACGCTTGTGACGAAACTTCAGAATGACTTTGACGTTCAGGTAAATGATATATTCCAATATCAGACTGTAAGAAAACTTTCAGAAAATATCCATGAAACAAAAGGATATCTTAAAAGAAAACTTTATGAGATTAAGAAAAAGGAAATAATGGAAAAATCTTATAAAGAAGAACCATCCATTAAATCAGCCTGTGAGAATTATAAGAAGTATATAAAGAAATATTCTGAGATAGACCTTGGAGAGAAAACGATTTACACAGATATTCTTCTTACCGGTGTAACAGGTTATCTCGGGATTCATTTACTTATGGAGTTACTGAAAGAAACAAAAAATAATATATATGTAATTATAAGAGGTAAAAATCAGGAAGAAGCAGTTAAGAGGCTTGAGAAACAATTTGCTTATTATTTTAATATGGAAGTATATGGGAAATACAGAAAGAGGATTTATATAATAAATGGTGACCTTTCAAAGAAATACCTGTGTCTTAATGAAGTTCTTTACAATGAACTCGCAGAAAGGATTGACTGTATAATACATGCTGCGGCCTGTGTAAAACATTATGGAAATTATGAAGATTTTTATGAAAGTAATGTTCTTTCTGTGGAAAATCTCCTTGCTTTTGCAAAGAAGGGAAAGAAGAAAGATTTTAATCACATATCTACTGTTTCAGTAGGATGGGGAAGAGTAGAAGGCAAAGAGGCAGTACTTTTTACAGAAGAAGATTGTGATGTAGGGCAGGTAATAGAGAATTACTATGTAAAAACTAAATTACTCTCAGAAAAAGTTGTTCTTGATGCGAGAAAAGAAGGTATAAATGGAAATATCTTCAGGGTAGGCAATCTGGTATATAATTCAGAAACAGGATTATTTCAGGAAAATATTGATGAAAATGCTTTTTATAATCTCTTTAAATCATATCTCAATCTTGGATGTGTATCAGAAGGGGAGATCTGTGATTTTTCCTATGTCGACAGTGTGGCAAAAGCAATAATTACTCTTTATAACAGACAAAACCTTAAACAGGAAACCTATCATATCTTAAATTCAGATATAAAAGATTTATCTCATATTCTCACTTCTAAAGAAGTAGTACTGAATATAGATAGTTGTCAAAGAGGGAATTTTATTGATTATCTTTATAAAATCTTTGATATTCCTCCATATACATCTTATATAGAGAATATTATGCTCCACAGAGGATGGTTAAGTGAGGAACAGGTTTCAACTCATTTCATTACTCTTTCTGATAAAACTGCTCTTATACTTGACTGCCTTGGTTTTAAATGGCCTTCCTTTGATATTACCAGGGTGGAACAGATGATTAGAAAATCCCTTGAAGAGAGAATTGAAATTTTAAAATCTGCTCCTTTATTTGTTAAACTTTCGGAAGAAGCCCTCAGGGAATTTGCAGGTCTTTGTAAAATGGAGTATTATCGGGATGGTTCAATTGTTTTCTGGGAAGGAGATAAAGCTTCTAAATTTTATTTTATTGTAGATGGATATGCCGAATATTTCAAGAAATCTGCCTCTGGATGGATTGGAACTATTTATGTTGCAGGTCCTGGCTATTTCTTCGGCACAGGTTCCCTTAAGGGTGAAAATAATCATTATCAATGTACTGCTGAGGCTATTATGGGAGATCTGCAGTTGCTGGTTTTTAAACCTGAGGATATTCTGAGATTTATAAAAAAATATTTTGAATTTACTTTAAGTCTTATAGTGCAACTTGACGAGTCAGAGAAGAGACTTGGTGCAATAATTGTGGATTTAGGATAAAATAGAATTATGCGAAAAAAAAGCGGTCTTCAGTTACAATTGATGGATTTTAAAGAGAGAGAGTTTAATAAGATTTTTCTTACTCTTAATAAGGAAAGATTTATTGAGATTTTAAGTGAGTTTAATACTATTCAAGATCTAAAAGTCCTGAGATATAAAATCTTTAAATTAAGAGACACTATAATTTCTTCCAATAATAGCTATGAAGAAAGCAGAGATATCTTGCAGAGAGATATGATTTCTTTTCGTAAAGATATCCTTATATCTGAATTGAATCAGATTCTGGAAGCCCGTACAATTGAAAGAGCAAGATATTATATTAAGAGATTAGAGAAAGGTACCAGGGAAGTTAAAACAGGTAAGATTAATGATATAAATCTCTTTCGCTGGAAGGAATATGATGAAATTATCACTGACAGTCTCTGGGTTATGGATAAAAGAGATACTTCGGGCTCTCACCTGTCCTGGTACTGGGGAAATTTTATCCCGCAGATTCCACGACAGATGATGATGAGATATACAAAAAAAGGTGATTGGGTGCTGGATGCTTTTATGGGAAGCGGAACTACCCTGATTGAGTGTCGCCGCCTCGGAAGAAATGGTATCGGCCTGGAATTAAACCCTGAGGTGGTTGAAAAAGCCAGGGAATTGATTGAGGAAGAAGAAAATAAGTTTAATACAGTGAGTGAAGTAATTACAGGAGATAATAGAATTCTTAATATTAATGCCCTTCTGGAGAAGCACTGCAGAAAATCCGTTCATCTTCTTATTATGCATCCTCCCTATCATGATATAATTAAATTTTCAGATGATGAAAGAGATATATCCAATGCAAAGAATACAGAGGACTTTCTCAAGATGTTTGGCGAATCCCTCGATAATGTTACTCCTTATCTTGAAAAAGGAAGATATTTTATCCTGGTAATAGGTGATAAATATTCTGCCGGTGAGTGGATACCTCTTGGTTTTTATTGTATGAATGAGGTAGTGAAAAGAGGTTATTCACTAAAGAGTACAGTAGTGAAAAATTTTGATGAAACAAGAGCAAAGAGAAGACAGAAGGATCTCTGGAGATACAGGGCTTTATCCGGTGGATTTTATATCTTTAAGCATGAGTATATTATGATTTTTGTAAAAAAATGAAAAATAACCAGGCTATGAGTCAATGATCCCGCCCACATGGGGACAGGGCTTGTGGTGCAAACCGTAAGTTCTCACATTGATTAGAGGTATAAGGAATAATATTCTTTATGCAGCAGTTATTCAGGAGAGATACATACACACCTGGGGATATCTCTCACGTCCAGTCAGCTCTGTGGTTTTAAGTTAAACAGTCCTGTGGGGTAGTTGCGACACGAGGTTATCTAAATGATTGTTATGCTTAAAGGAGAATAATTACATATGACATAACCTTCTATACTACTAGAAGTAGTTTACACAAGCATATGAGAAGAGTAATCGACTTGTATGAAGCCTTGTGAACAAAGTAATCTACACCTGCCAGCATCAGGCGGATGGGTTGCGAGACTTGAATGATATGAGTAATATATATGAACTGTTG
>Ga0302242_1001133_pt1 | contig 21245 bp, 20 predicted proteins | sample AAG_UR_Lys_MG_FD_193510 | JGI IMG/M metagenome (GOLD analysis project Ga0302242, IMG submission 193510) | Enriched activated sludge microbial communities from anaerobic digester in WTTP, New Holstein, Wisconsin, United States - AAG_UR_Lys | ecosystem: Engineered > Bioreactor > Anaerobic >...
GGTAAATCAGCGAGAAAAAATACATCTCTCGCAGATATCACAGAATAAAACTCGCAGAAGAACGCAGAGATTGGAGGATTGATGTTGGAGGTTGGAGAATGGAGTTTGACAGTTATCTGCTGTCAGTGATCAGTTAACAGTTATCAGTTATTTGTTTTAAGTTGTCAACATTAAGTTATTAGTTATCAGTTGATAATCTGGGTAAATCAGCGAGAAAAAAATACATCTCTCGCAGATTATCACAGAATAAAACTCGCAGAAGAACGCAGAGATTGGAGGATTGATGTTGGAGGTTGGAGAATGGAGTTTGACAGTTATCTGCTGTCAGTGATCAGTTAACAGTTATCAGTTATTTGTTTTAAGTTGTCAACATTAAGTTATTAGTTATCAGTTGATAATCTGGGTAAATCAGCGAGAAAAAAATAAAGTTCTCGCAGATGGAAACAGAAAGGGATTTCTCCACGAAAGTCGGTGAAAGAGCAATAAAACATTATCGAATAGTCATTGAGTAGTTTTCTTATTCTCGCCGCATTGAAAATGTCGAAATAAACGATTATCTTTGGTAATTAAGCAGAATGAACCGATGCGTTTGAACGAATTTCAAATAGAAACCATAAATACACTTGCTAAGAAGCATTTCGGCGAGGGTACTACTGTTTATCTGTTTGGTTCGAGAACGGACGAAAATAAAAAAGGTGGGGACATCGACTTGTTTATAACAAATAAGGATGAAAAGAAATTGAATATTGAGGCAAAAGTTCGATTTTTGGCAGAACTTAAGGCAAAGATCGGTGACCGGAAAATAGATGTGGTTTTCGACAATGCCTTTACGCGGCAAAAAGAAAATTTTTATAGAACGATCATTCGGGAGCGAGTAAAATTGTGATGAACTATCAAGTTATATAAATATGCAAAAACAATCGGAAAAACTGGACAAACTGACGGAAGCGGTTCAACTATGCACAATTCACAGCGAACGTATGAATTTTGCCTGGGGTAAAATAAAAACATATTTTCCTCTCGATAAGGAAAAATATGTGCATTTGCAACCCGAAGAAATGAGTTATTTCGATCAGTTGATCTTTCGGTTCTCAAAACTTCAAGATAGCATGGGAGGGAAACTGTTTCCTGCAATTCTCGAAAACCTGGGGGAAGATGTGCGGGAATTGCCTTTTATCGACAGACTGGCAAAACTCGAAGAATTAAATGTGATACCGAGTGCCGACGAATGGATGATGCTACGTGAAACAAGGAATATCGTTACTCATGAATATCCCTTTGTTACCGATGAGGTAATAGAAGGACTCAATCTTTTGGGAAAACATTGCAAGTTGATCCTTGATATTTGGTTTGAAGTGAAAAATTTCATCGAAACCCGTTTCAGAAGTTAAATTAATTGGACGAATAAAGAGGTTGGAGGTTTGAGACTGGAAATTAGTGATTAGCTTGTTCATATTTTTCCTTGCAGGGGCAAGTATTTACTTGTGCTTTTGTTTATTGCTGGCAGAGACGGATGCTTGCACCAACGATGGAAAGAAAAGAATAGTTTCACGCAAATGATAGCAGAAAATCAGCGGGAAACAGCGGGGAAAATCAGCGTGAATCAGCGAGAAAGAAATAAAGTTCTCGCAGATATCACAGAATAAAACTCGCAGAAGAACGCAGAGATTGGAGGATTGATGTTGGAGGTTGGAGAATGGAGTTTGACAGTTATCTGCTGTCAGTGATCAGTTAACAGTTATCAGTTGACAGTTATCAGTTAACAGTTATCAGTTATTTGTTTTAAGTTATCAACATTAAGTTATTAGTTATCAGTTGATAATCTGGGTAAATCAGCGAGAAAAAAATAAAGTTCTCGCAGATTATCGCAGAATAAAACTCGCAGAAGAACGCAGAGATTGGAGGATTGATGTTGGAGGTTGGAGAATGGAGTTTGACAGTTATCTGCTGTCAGTGATCAGTTGACAGTTATCAGTTAACAGTTATCAGTTAACAGTTATCAGTTAACAGTTATCAGTTATTTGTTTTAAGTTGTCAACATTAAGTTATAAGTTATCAGTTGATATTCTGCGTGAATCAGCGAGAAAAAATACATCTCCCACAGATTATCGCAGAATAAAACTCGCAGAAGAACGCAGAAATGCATCTGCGGAAATCAGCGAGAAAGAAATAGTTAGTGCAGATCGTCTTCGCAGATATTAGTTTAACCCCCTATCGTGAGCAAATACAAATTTTTACGAAAGTTTTTCTCATTCAGAAACATTTTTACCAAAAGCAACGTATATTTGTTGAATGATTACCGTAATAACATATCAAAGGTGTTTTACGATAAGAGAGTCTCATGTAAAGAACAGGTTTTTGGTATATTACAGCTAATGATTTTTTATTAAAAAACAACAGCAATGATTAAGAAATTATTCAACAAGTATTACTCTCATCGGTTCATTTCTCGATGGATTACTTTTACTTTTGACTTAAGCGTAGCGGTAGCAGCTTATTTTATGGCTCTATTCGTTCGCTACTCTATTTCACCTCATGCTTACCCATGGTTCATATTTGAAATCGTTCTCATCTTATTATCTTATTCATTTGCCTTTTTAACAACCCGTTCTTATGTAGGCATCATCCGCCATACAGGCATAAAAGACATTACACGAATTCTGCAAGCCACCTCCTTTGCTTTTATCCTTCTTATAACAGGTGAATACATTGTTCAACGATTTCAATTGATTCACAATTTTACAATTGCAGCTGGAGTAATAATTGTTCAATTTGCCTTATGTAATCTTTTTCTCATTGGAAGCAGGATTATTATCAAGGTTATTTTTATGGAAATAACCGAACAAGAGCATAGTAACCGTACTTTTGTTCTTATCTATGGAGCTGGTTCGGCAGGAATGCTTACACGTAGTGCCCTTCAACAAGATTCGAACCATAATTACAAAATAATAGGATTTATTGATGATAATGAAAGTAAAGTCAATAAAAGCATTGATGGAACGAAAGTTTATTCTCCAACACAAGTCTTCAATGAAAAATTTATCAACAGGCATCATATTACTCAGATGATTCTTGCTATTCCCAATATAGATAACGAAAAAAGAAGAGCAATCATCGAAAAAGCCTTAGAAGTTAATTTACAGGTAAAGAATATACCTCCTGCTGAAAATTGGATTAATGGTCAATTGAGTGTAAATCAAATTCGTGAAATAAAAATCGAGGATTTATTAGGACGACCTCCTATAAAACTCGACAATAGTCATGTAAAAGAAGATCTTTTAAGTAAAGTGGTTCTTATCACTGGTGCAGCGGGTTCTATAGGCAGCGAGATAGTACGTCAGGTATTAGAATATCAACCAACAAGAGTAATTTTGGTGGACCAAGCCGAATCAGCCTTGTTCGATCTTCAATCTGAACTAAGGTATTCAAAAAAATACAGCGATATTTTGCAACAAGTGGTATTTATTGTGGCCAATATCAAGGAAAAAACAAGAATGAAACAAATTTTCGAAACTTATAAACCACAGATAATTTATCATGCTGCGGCATACAAACATGTTCCACTTATGGAAGACAATCCTTACGAGGCCGTGATGGTAAACGTATTTGGTACGAAAAACATAGCCGATTTAGCCGTGGAATATAAAGTCGATAAATTTGTGATGGTTTCGACAGATAAGGCGGTTAATCCCACCAATGTGATGGGGGCAAGCAAAAGAATAGCAGAAATTTATACCCAGGCGCTTAGCAATGGGACAACTCGTTTTATCACCACACGTTTTGGTAATGTATTAGGAAGCAATGGTTCAGTGGTGCTCCTTTTCAAGAAACAGATTGAAAAGGGTGGACCCGTCACTGTTACGCATAAAGACATTAGGCGTTATTTTATGACAATTCCTGAAGCCTGTAGTTTAGTCCTTGAAGCAGGTGCCATGGGTCAAGGAGGCGAAATTTTTGTCTTTGATATGGGTCAGCCAGTTAAAATATATGATCTCGCCATTAAAATGATTCAGTTATCTGGATTACGTCTCGGTAAAGATATTCAAATAGAGGAAGTTGGATTACGACCTGGCGAAAAATTGTTCGAAGAACTCCTCAACGATGGCGAAAATGTAATTCCTACCTCTCATCCCAAAATTTTGGGTGCCAAAGTAAAAATGTATCATCCAGAAGAAATCGAGAAAATGATGTTCGAACTTGGCCAAACCGTAATTGAAAATGATTCATACAAATTGGTGAAAAAAATGAAAGAATATGTTCCGGAATATATCAGTAATAATTCCATATACTCTATACTCGACGCTCAACCTCAACCCTTCGTTCAGTGAAATAGAATTCCTTTTCATCGAATAATTTCTCAAAAAATTTTATCCCTAAGGGTTAATAAAGGAATTTTATCCCGTTTTTATATGTCTATTCCGCAATATTAATCAAAGAAGATATAAAAAGCATTTACCCCTCTTAACTCATCATCAAGTCTCCTCGTCTCTAATCCCCTATTCTCTATTCTCTATTCTCTATTCTCTATTCTCTATTCTCCATTCCCTATTCTCCATCCTCCATCCTCCATTCTCCATCCTCCATTCTCCATCCTCCATTCTCCATCCTCCATTCTCCATCCTCCATTCTCCATCCTCCATTCTCCATCCTCCATTCTCCATCCTCCATTCTCCATCCTCCATTCTCCATCCTCCATCCTCCATTCTCCATCCTCCATTCTCCATTCTCCATTCTCCATCCCCCAAAAACCTCATCTCTATTCACTAAAATTTACCTATATGGTGATTTGCCCGAAAAATTTCAAAACATTTCTACTTCTGTTACTATCGATAAGTACTCAAATACTTTCCTCTCAACCAGGCATAGAACGCAGTATAAATCCTGATTACCTCCTCCCCGACCGTTATTTATATCATCCAGATGCAAATTTTCATACTTCAGTAAGACCTTATCTTAGGAATGAAGTCAATGAAGTGATCAATTACGATAGCATATTGCTCGAACAACCATTAAAATCTCCATGGAAGGGCAAGACTGGTGAATGGATATGGAAAAAAGTCTTTCATGAAGATTTGATTCAAATCACGGGCAAAGATTTTCATTTTGCAGTAAATCCATTGGTCAACTTCGAGATAGGTCGTGATTTCAAAAATGATGATAATGCTTGGGTAAACACGAGAGGATTTATGGCTGAAGGCAATATTGGTTCAAAATTCTTCTTTGCTACAAGATTTTATGAGAATCAGGCAACATTTATTTCCTATATCGATAAGGATATTCAATCAAAATTGGTGATTCCACAGCAAGGTGCCTATAAGAGATTCAAGACTGATGGCTACGATTTTTCGAGGTCTGAAGGATATATTTCATTTAGTCCCAATAAGTATTTCAATTTTCGCTTGGGACACGGTAGGAATTTCTTTGGAGATGGCTATCGCTCACTGCTTTTAGGCGACGCACATTTCCCCTATCCATATTTCCTTATCTCAACCCAAATCTGGAGAATTAAATACATCAACCTGTATGCGGAATTTATGGACAGAAAAGCACCTCATTCTGAAAGTTTAGGATACAAGAAAAAATATGGCACTTTCCATTATTTAACCACCAACATCACCAATCGATTAAAAGTTGGATTATTCGAAGCCATCATCTGGCAGGCAGAGGATAGCACAGGCTATAGAGGATTCGATTTCAATTATTTAAATCCCATTATTTTTTACCGTCCTGTGGAATTTTCTTTGGGTTCGCCCGACAATGCTCTTATGGGATTGAATATCAGTTATACAATTGGGAAAAAGACAGCTTTTTACGGACAGTTTTTGCTCGATGAATTTCAGTTAAAGGAAATAACCAGTGGTAAAGGTTGGTGGGCAAATAAACAAGCATTCCAATTAGGAATGAAATGGTTTGATATATTCCATGTTGCTGGACTTGACTTTCAGTCGGAGGTGAATGTTATAAGACCCTATACTTATAGCCATTCTGATCCCATTACAAATTACGGGCATTACAGTGAACCTTTAGCTCATCCCTTAGGGGCCAATTTGGTGGAATCTCAGAATTTCGTGCGTTATCATCATGGACGCTGGCATTTGACTTACCAATTACAAAGAGTCCAATATGGAGCCGATACCGCAGGACTTAATTTCGGGAAAGACATTTTTATTTCTTATAGTAATCATCCTTTTGATTATGGAAACAAGATAGGACAAGGACTTAAAACCATTCTTTGGCGGCATGATTTCAAAGCTTCGTGGGTCATTAATCCGGCATACAATCTAAATCTCTCGACGGGAATTGTTTACCGCCAATTAAAAACAGATCTCACCAATGATCAAACTTTATTTATTTACATCGGACTTTCCACTTCCTTAGAGAAACTTTATTATGATTTTTGAAGAAAAAATAGAGTGGAGGAGACACCGAAAGACCTTTGAGATGGGGAGATGCATGAGACTTAAAGAGGTTGAAACGAGAAGACGAGGTGATTGGGAACCAATGCAAATAGAAATTCATTTTCCTCAATTTACGATGGGGAGAAGATTATTTTTCTTCATCACTGATTTACATCGATTTAATCCACAGATTTATGCTGATATTTTTCTGCGAATATCTGCGAGAACTATTTTTTTCTCGCTGATTCACGCAGATTTAAAAACGCTGATTTCCGCTGATTTTCTGCGTCTATCTGCGAGTTTTATTCTGCGATAATCTGCGAGAGATGTATTTTTTCTCGCTGATTTCCGCAGATTTAAAAACGCAGATTCATGCTAATTATCAATTGATAACTAATAACTTAATGTTGACAACTTAAAACAAATAACTGATAACTGTTAACTGTTAACTGACAACTGTCAAACTCCGATCCCCATCCCCCAGCCACCATCCTCTAAATACCTTCCCTCTCGCATGATGAGAAAACTTATCTTTTTTATTTATTTAGGTTTAATCACTACTCTAAGTTTAATACCATCGAGTGATTTACCCAGTGTAAAATTATTTAGCGGGGCGGATAAAATCATTCATTTTCTGATGTACACAGGTTTTACTTTCTTGTTGATGTGGGCTTGGCCAAATTTTTTCAGAGGCAGCTTGTTACTGCTTCCCTTGTTTGCCGTGATGTTTTATGGTTTAGGACTCGAAATTCTGCAAGACCTTGGGCATGAAGGACGAGCATTTGAAATATACGATATCCTTGCCAACACACTTGGCTATTTCCCTGGATTGGCTTTATTCTACATCGTACGTAAATACGAAAATCATTAAATACCGGCTCTTTCGATATGTGGAGGATTTCCTAAATATACCAGATACCCTTCTACTGAAGGATATCCAGCTGCCAATAAAGTTTCTATATATTTATGCATTTGCTTTTCATATTGAGGATGAGGCTGACCGGTTTTATAATCGGCTACTACAGTAAAACCATCTCCGAGGATGATAAGGTCGGGGCGAAGCCATTTCCCATCGGGTAAAAGAATTTCCCGTTCGGTTAATTTTTCTCCCTGACGTTCGAAAACAGCTGAATACAGCGGATCATTCTTTAAAATTCGTAAATTTTCTATGAGGGCGGAACCAAAAGTTTCGCCCATTTTTTTTGTCATTTGGTGAAACTCGGGAATATTTTTCAAAACTTCAGACTCCTGCGAATGGTCCAAAAGCAGATGAATCATCTTACCCAACTCTCGTTCGGTATCTGGTGAAGAAGCTTCCCATTTTTGTGGCGCTAAAGGCCTGATGTGCATCCTTGTCGAAATGACATTTTCTTCAATCTCTTTATCTCCAAGTCTCTCAATATCTTCGTCCATTGTTTTATCTTTCTCTTCGTGCCCCTCGCAATGCGTCTCAATAGTCTTAAAATTTTCCAATCTCTTCGTCTCTTCCTCTCCCAATTTCCCAGTCACCTCATCTTGTTGCTTTTTAGTGGCATCCTCAGAATATATAAAAATTTGTCCGTCTTTAAAGCAAAAATGCTCCTCCAAAACCTTCTTGCTCTCCTTGGGCAAAAGATTAGAATCAGAATCAGAGGAAGATGGAGGGTAGGCGAAAATATAAAGTCTTTCTTTCGCGCGGGTAAAGGCCACATACATCAAATTGAGGTCTTCTATTAACTGTTTTTCTATTAGGTCGTTATAAAATTTTTCAAGACCTTGAATTCCAGAATCCTTGAATTTAGATGAAGAATCGAGGAGTAGCCAGGGGATGTTGAAATTTGACCAAAAGTCTCTGTCAATGCCGTCTAAAATTTCAGAGGTTGCGACCCATTCCGTTGAATTATAATTAGGTCGAGAAAACAAATAAGGACGAATCACTACCGGAAATTCAAGTCCCTTAGCTTTATGGATTGTCATGATTCGAATGGCGTCCATATCCTCAGGAAAGCTTACTGCCCATGTATCCTGGTTTTGATCCCATTCGTCGAGAAATTCTTCCAATGAAAATGGTGTGTATCGGTTTTGTCCCTTTATCTTTTCGAGGAATGCCTGACAAAATATATCCGGAGGATCGTTCAATTGACAGTCCTTCATGATTTTTTGGGTAAGAGTATAAAGATCGTTAGAGAAAAGAGTAGAAGAATACGATCCAAAAACATTTTTAAGAATTTCCTCACCACTTTTTTGCAACAAATTTTTCTCCCTATTATTTTGGGTCAAATGCAAAAGTTCTTTTTCTTCTGGCACGTCCTTCATTCCTTGGTTCAATTCGATTGCCGTTGCCAGCGCAAGCCGATCGTCGGGCTGAGCTATTAGTTTGAGCCAAGAAATAACTCGACGAACACTTTCTGATTGATTAAGCATGAGAGAATCGGGTGAAACCACGGGAATGTTTTTTTGGATCAAAAAATCAGCGATGCGTTGGGCTTCGTCATTTTTCCGAACCAAAATTGCCATCTCATTCAGAGAATATTTTTTATCGGAGTGATTAAGCAATTCATTGATAATTTGAGAAATCCTTTTCAAATGATTATCCGAATCATCTTTCGGATCATTCTTTGTCACCCATTCCCATTGTACCAAACCTCCCTGGCGACTTTTGTCGGTCTCTTGTTTTGTATCTCTATAAATTCTTCGGGCTTCTTCACCCAAACTTTCTTTTATATGACTAAAAAATTTATGATTGAAATCAACTATACTCTTCAAAGACCGAAAGTTCTCTTTCAAGACTTTGGGTTTTTGAGAAGAAAATGAGGCAAATAGATGTTCTGCTTCGTCGAAATTTTGTTGCTCAGGTTTTCTAAAAATTTGAGGCAGCTTTTCAAAAATCTCGAGTTCACCATTACGCCAGCGATAAATACTTTGTTTCCCATCGCCCACGATTACGATTCGCGCATATCCATCTTCGCCTCCTGATAATGCATTATGTAGTAAAGGGACTAGATTGTGCCATTGCTGAACGGAAGTATCCTGAAATTCATCGAGTAAAAAATGCTTGAAACGCATGCCCAACCTCACGTAAATATAAGGAACAGGTTCAGAACGAATGACTTTAGATATCAATCGGTTGAAATCACTGATATGCAAAACGTTGTTATCGAGCTTGATCTCCTCCAGGGTACGATATAAATTGGAATACAAGGGCAAACGAAACAGTGAATCATAAACAATGCTGGTGAGTAAGTATTCTCTTTTCAAACGAATCAACTCTTCGAGATTTTTCTTTATCTCTGCCTTAATGGGCCGGAAATTGCTTTGTTTTGTATCGTTTTTACCCGTAAACCATACATCATTTTCAAGAGCCTCATTCACTGACTTAAAAGTAGTAATATTCTTGATATCTTCCTCGGTGAATTTCTTTACCCATACCAGGCAACTGCCTTTTGAGCCACCCTTGAAATCACTTTCTGAAAGACCAGTACTTGCAATTTTTTGTAGAACATCCTTTGCTATGCGTTGGGCTTCTTTTTTTATACATTTGGAATACTCTCTCACATTTGAAGATATTTCCTGAATCTGTTCAGGAGTATAAGTTCCCAATTCACTCAAGGGTTCATTCGATTTCTCGAGAAAGATGATTTCGGCCATTTCTCGGATTTCTCTTTCGATGTTCCAGCCCCTTTCATCATCCACCATTTCGAGGAGAATATTTTGCAGTAATTCCGTAATAACTTTTTCTCTCCCAACTCGATCGAGCAAGCGTTGAATGGCCTCATCGATCAATACATCCTCGTTAAGTTCTACCTCGAAATCATGTGCAATTTTCATGTCGAAAGTAAATGAATTTACCACTCTATACATGAATGCATCTATGGTGGAAATGGAGAAATAGCCATAATAATGTAAAATATTTTCTAAGGCCTTCCTGGCCTTTTGTTGGGTTTGTTCATCTGAACTGTTCCATCCCTCATTTTTTAGATTTTCCAAAATGCTGACTTTGAGCTTGCCATCATTACAATTTGGCAACTTAGCCAGCAAACCCAGAAAATACAATATGCGTTCCTTTAATTCTTTAGCCGCCTTATTGGTAAATGTTAAGCCGAGAATTCGACGAAAAACTTCGGGATCTTCCAAAACAAGCGAGAGAAAATGTATGCTCAGCAAAAAGGTCTTACCCGAACCGGCCGAGGCGCGATAAATTTCGAATCTGGGTGTATTCATGAGTCAAAAGTAAGGAGAATTGTTCATGAAACTTAGTGAGAATACGAAAGAATGAAAAATTTTCGAGATGAACGTATCGCAACCATTTTCAATGAGTAAATTTGCGACGATTATGGTAGCTCTCGAAGAAGCGATAGAAAAAGTGATGAATGAAGCCAGGGTGCTTCCAATGGAAGAAATCTCCCTTACCGAGGCGCAGGGTCTCGTACTGGCCGAAGATGTATTTTCAGACCTCGATATGCCGCCTTTCAGAAAAGCAGCCGTAGATGGGTTTGCATGCCGAAGAGAGGATTTGGATAAACCCTTGAAGGTGATCGAGACCATAGCTGCAGGAGAAGTGCCACAAAAATCCATCGGAGTTCAAGAATGTACGCGAATTATGACGGGAGCCATGGTTCCCGAAGGAGCCGATTGCGTCGTCATGATCGAACATACCATTGGAGAAGATGAGGGTACGATTCGCTTCATTGGCGATAAAACCTCCGACAACATCGCCCAAAAAGGAGAAGACATTCGAAAGGGAGAAAAAGTATTGAGTGCTGGAACAGTTCTCGAGGCCCAGCATATTGCCGTACTGGCTTCGGTGGGTAGATTTACTCCTAAGGTGTATAGAAGACCACTGGTTGGCATAATTGCTACTGGCGACGAGTTAGTTGAACCATGGGAACAACCGAAAGCCGGTCAGATTAGAAATAGCAATGCATGGCAAACCATCACACAGGTAAAGAAAACCGGAGCAGAATATATTTATGGCGGCATAGTCAAGGATAATCCACAGGCACTAAGTGAAAAAATCAATCTGTTCAGGCAGAAAGTCGATGTGCTCCTGTTTTCGGGTGGAATCTCTATGGGTGAGTACGATTACGTTCCTCAGGTGATGAAAGATGCCGGATTGCGTCTTATTTTCAAAGATATCGACATACAACCTGGTCGTCCTACTCTCTTTGGCATATTAGACCATATCGCCGTATTTGGCTTACCGGGAAATCCGGTTTCCAGCTTCGTGCAGTTCGAACTTATGGTTCATCCTTTCATTTATACCTCCATGGGTAAGACCTTTCATGCCCATATCAGGCATTTACCAATAGGAGAAGACTTTTACAGAACCAAAGCCAATCGTCGCTCATTGATTCCCGTGAGGATAGAAAATGATTGGATTTTCCCGGTGAAATATCATGGCTCGGCTCATATCAATGCATACACATTTGCTTCAGGATGGATCGATATCCCTAAAGGAAAAAAAGAATTGAAAAAAGGAGAAATGATAGATGTTAGACTCTTATAGACGCGAAATTAATTATTTACGTATTTCTGTTACCGATCGATGCAACCTTCGTTGTCGTTATTGCATGCCTTCGGAAGGTTTTCGTTGGATTCCACACGAAAATATCCTAAGATTCGAAGAAATTATAGAAATTGTGCGAGAAGCTGTAAAACTGGGTATTCACAAGATAAGGGTGACCGGTGGAGAGCCTTTACTTCGAAAGGGAATTGTAAACCTAATAGAGATGTTAGCCAGCATAGAAGGGGTACAAGACCTTTCCATGACGACCAATGGAACTCATCTGGAAAAATTTGCCCGAGAATTAAAACAAGCTGGATTGCAGCGTATCAATATCAGCCTCGATACTGTCAATGCTGAACGTTATGCATATCTCACAGGAGGAGGCAATATCGAAAGGGTTCTTCGCGGCATAGATGCTGCCCTCGAAGCTGAGCTAACCCCGATTAAACTCAATTGCGTAATACAACACAACAGCAACGAAATTGATGCCCGAACGGTTACAAAATTTGCAAATCAAAAAGGCTTAGAAATTCGTTATATTCATCAAATGAATCTGGCGGAAGGAATCTTCTCGGCCGTCGAGGGAGGCGATGGAGGGCATTGCGAGCAATGTAACCGCCTTCGGCTTACCGCCGATGGTTTCATAAAACCTTGCCTGTTTTCCGACTTACGTTACGAGGTTAGACAATTAGGCGCACGCAATGCTCTTTTGGAAACCATCCGCAACAAACCAAAAGAAGGTACAACCAATCGAATAAATTATTTTTACAATATTGGAGGATAAACTCAAGGCACAAATCTTGTTTAAAATCGCATTTAGAATATATTTTCGAGGAGTTTTAGAATGCAGGACTTAGAACCTTACAAAAGTTGGCATTATCTTTATAATGCAGCGCGCGACATACGAAGCCCGTTTTTTGGGAGAAGCTATCACAAGACATTATGTACCCATACTATTTACAATTATTATATACATCCACAATGGGATGAAATTGGCTCACCCACACTCTACATCAAAATTTTATTTGCCGATTATATCAGAAGATTTTGTGTAATCGAAATGTTGGGCGAATGGAACGATTGCATCAACAACGATATCATGTATTTGAAACGGAATGTGGTCGACGCACTCACATCCGAAGGAATCAGGTATTTTATTTTGATAGGAGAAAATGTGCTCAATTATCATAGCGATACTGATGATTATTATCAGGAGTGGTTCGATGACATTGAAGATGGTTATATCATTGGACTGAATTTTCGTGAGCACGTTGTTCAGGAATTTATCCATGCCCGGCTCGATAATTACATGCTTTTTGGCGGTCGGTTCAGTGAAATACCCTGGCGGAAGTTCTCGCCTCAGCATTTGTTCGATTTAACTAAGAAAATGATTACACGAAGACTGAGTGAATGAAAAACGCTTTTAACTCCTATTCTTCATTCCCTAAATCCCATTCTCTAAAATTCAACGCATTATACAACACCTAACATGTAAGGGCAATACTGTAAAAAAATCTTACAATCCTCAGCTTCAGTATAGAATTTTCGAATCATAATTCGTACCTTTGTATTATCAGAATTTTAATTTAATTCATTTTCATCTTATGGTTAAACATTACGACATCACCTTGCTTTATGAGAGTCAAATAGAAGGTTTTCGTTTTTCCATGATGGAAAAAGCCCTGCGATTGAATATTACCGGTTATGTACAACGCCAACTGAATAACAGTGTATTTATCGAAGCTGAAGGAGAAAAAACCAATCTGGAAAAATTTTTAGAATGGTGTAAAAAAGGACCACTGGGAGTCAACATTCTAAGGGTAGAAGTTACCGAAGGAGAAGTGAAAGGCTACAGCACTTTCGATATTCAACATCGCTAAGGTAATTCTTGCAAAAAGGTTTTCTGCAAGAGCTTCCAAACATGACGATCTATAGGAAAAGTCATCACCTCGTCAGACTCATGCAGGTTTAGCATTCTGAAAGTTTGGGCTCCCTCTTGTTCAACAGAAAAATCAAAAGGTTTATCTACAAGAGAAATTTTCCGGGGGAAAGGTAAATCGATGAGATAATAAATGGAAAGAAGCTGTGAAGGCGGTTCTACCAGCAAAGTACGCTGGAAGAAATCGGTAGTATAAAAATGCTTTAGAATGACAGGCTCCTGATGGAGTTCTTCTTTAATTTCGCGGCGGAGGCCATCGAGGGTTCCTTCACCAAATTCGAGCCCACCACCCGGAAACTTAGTCATCCTCATGCCGAGGCAAAATTCGTCGGTAACCAAAACAGAAGTGGCATTCATGTAAATTCCATACACCCTCACGTTAAACTGCTGTATAGATCGAGCAGAAAAATTCTTCCTCATTTTCTTGCCAGTGTTATTTCTCTTTTTCCCGGTGGCCCCGGAACTTTTTCCACTAAAAATCCACATGCACTCAAATTCCTTCTCACTTGTCCCTTGGTGCTGTAAGTAACCAGAATTCCACCCCTTGACAAGGCATTGTACAAAAATTGCATGGCTTGCTTTTCCCATAATTCAGGGACAATTTCAGGCCGAAAGGCATCGAAAAATACGCAATCATAAGATTCATCGGGATAAGAAATCTTCCGGAAATCTTCCTGAATCACCTGCAACGAAAATAATTCATCTATCTTTATTACTCGAGAACCATCGAAAGAAGACAATATTTTCGCATAAGCTTGTTCTGCATAGGGAGATCGACAATAAACAGGATAATTTAGCCCTTTAAGTAAGGAAGGAGGCGGAAGGAAAGGATCGGTTCCAGTATAAGAAACAGGCAATTTATGAAGTTGAGCATAGTCCCAAGTTAACAGTGCATTAAGGCCTGTACCAAATCCAACTTCTAATATATGTATAGTTTGCCTTGCCGATGCTATACTTCCAAGGCCTGTATGAATGAAAACGTGCATCGCTTCCTGCACGGCTCCATGCAAGGAATGGTAAGGTTCTGAGTACTCCTCTATCCATAATGTAGGTGAACCATCTTCAGTAACAACGACCTCAGTCATAAAAATCTTATTCGAATCATAGATACTCATATTACAAAGATAGGCTGCTTTTATGAGGTAAAAATTCATCAAAATGCTGTAATTTTATTCCCATAAAATTTCATTCAAGTGATAGCCGATAAAATTCTTTTTCTGGATATCGAGACTGTGCCTCGATGGCCAGACTATGACGCAATGCCTGAACATTTCAGAGTTTTATGGAATCATAAAGCAAATCATATCAAGAATCTCCCTGACGACACGGCTCGTTCTCTCTACCCCAGGGCTGGGATCTATGCCGAATTTGGAAAAATCATCTGCATCTCTACCGGGTTTTTTCATCAGGATTGTTTTAGAATAAAATCGTTTTATGGAGACGACGAGAAAATTATGCTCGAAGATTTCAAGACCATGCTCGAACGGATGAACAGCACTCAACCCTATCTGCTTGCCGCTCACAATGGCAAGGAGTTCGATTTCCCTTACATTTCAAGGCGTATGCTAGTAAATGGAATCATGCTACCAGATGTTTTCGACAATTCGGGTAAAAAACCCTGGGAAACCAGTTTCATAGATACCATGGAGATGTGGAAATTTGGCGATTATAAACATTATACCAGCCTCGCTCTTCTGGCGGCTCTCTTCGACATTCCTTCACCCAAGGAAGATATTGACGGCAGTCAGGTAGCCATAGTATATTATGAATCGAACGATTTGAAACGCATAGTGCGGTATTGCCAGAAGGATGTAATTACTGTTGCGCGACTTTACTGTAAATTCAAAGGTTTGCCAGCTCCTGCCGACGGCCAGATAGTCATTATCGAATAGCCCGAAACCTCAATTATATGGCAAAAACGGAATTATCGAAGTCAACATTTATCAGAGCATTACAATGTCTCAAATCGGTTTATTTGAACAAGAACAGGCCATTTTTGAGAGACCATCTCGAAGCACGTCAACTAAACAAATTCGAACGGGGTCATGAAATCGGTTCATTAGCCTGGAAACTTTTCCCTGGTGGCATAGATTGCTCTCCAAAACATCCTGCGGCTTATGCCAAAGCAGCAGCTAAAACCACTGAACTCATTCGCAGAGGAGCAAAAATTCTTTACGAAGCTGTTTTCGAATACGATGGCATACGGGTTCTCCCCGATATCCTCGTGTTGAACGATTCACAGATACGAATGTATGAGGTGAAAGGATCGTTGAACATTTCACAAACATATATCCTCGATGCCGCATTGCAATATTATGTCATCAGTGGAGCGGGTTATACTCCTTCACAGACTTTTATTCTTCATGTCAACAAGAATTATATTTATGAGGGAGGTGAGATTCATCCAGAGGATTTTTTTGTTTTTCAAGATGTTACTGCCGAAGTTATTCAACAACAAAATTTTATCGAATTAAAGATTCCAGAAGCTAAAGCAGCGGTTAATGCTGATAAATCACCTGAAATTCCCATAGGACCTCATTGTTATTTACCTTACCCCTGCGATTTCATGGGCTTGTGCTGGAAATCGATCCCAGCCGACAGCCCACTCTATCTCAACAGCATCGACATTCACTCCCGTTTTCGGCTTGTCTCAGAAGGATATTCTTCTATTTCTCGAATCCCTTTGGATAGTTTAGATAATGAACTGCTGAAAACTGAAGTAGAAGCAAGGATAAATGGCAAGCCTATATACAAGGCATCTGAATTGCAGAAATTATTGCAACCTCAAAAACATCAGGTTTATTTGAAGATTCTGTTCATCGAAAATGCAGTGCCACGGCTTGCAGGAACGCGTCCTTTCGAGCCTCTTCCTATAGCTTGGATAGCCGTGAAGGAAAATGGAAGTCTTATCATGGGCGATTCCGAAAATCAGTATCAAGTCTTCTCGGAAATCATCAACCTGCTCAGAAATTTTCTGACTGAAGATGATCAACTCGTGTTTTGGGGAAAACCTATGGAGCTTCTCATCCATCAGGTAGAATTCGATCTCCCATTCTTAAATCTCGAATCTGTCTTTCAATCGGAAAATCTTTATCTGCCATTTTATCTCGAAGAAAAAACACCCGAAAATATTGCTTCACAGTTGGGAATTATCAACGACGAAATCACAACCATGAACGATGACGAGGCGATAAGAGCCTGGTCGGGTGAATCATCGAAGGGAAAATTCAACTCCCGGGAGATCGAAAATCATTTGAAAATGCAATTATTTTTATTGAGAGAATTGTATAGGTATGCTGCTGGTTTCATCGAAACAGATCATTCTATTGAAGCCAAAAAGTATTAACAATGAACTTGAACAAAATTTCGATTATTCGCTATCATTATTCGACCAGATCATAGAGAATGACAGCCTTGCAAATCACCATTTCAGGACGAGTTCAGGGAGTAGGGTTCAGGTACTACATCTTTAGAGCAGCTCAGGAACTTCGAATTAAAGGAATCATTAAAAACCTTCCCGATGGTAAAGTTTACATCGAAGCAGAAGGCGACCCTCAAAACATAGAAATATTTCTGGAAAAATGCAGGGAAGGCCCTCCCCTGGCTTATGTTACTCATATTCATATTACCGAATGCCTACCGTCTGGTTATAACGATTTCCGCGTCGCTTATGGATATTGAAAAATTAACATTTCCAACGAAAGTTGCGAGAAATGAAAAAAAAAATAATATTTTTGTTCAAAATATCTTAGATATATCCGCGGGCTGCAAGAGCCGATAGACCTCACAGGTCATAAATACAGTCTGAACGTTTATCAAATGTAAAGAGAGAAATCATGAAAAAAGAATGGAAGAATAAATGGGATTCTATCGTTAAGAAGGTTTTCTCTGTCGAGAGCTTGCCCGTTCAACCACTCTGGCTGAATTTCCAACGCAAGCAGGATGAAGAAGAGTTTACCAACCAGTATTACAAAAATATTCTGACACGGGTACGAGTATGGATGCTGATTTCAACCTCAGGAATACTCCTCCTGCAATTTATTGATTATTTACTCACCGGTAAGTTTATGAACGACGCTTTTGCCATTCGCTTCGAGATATTTTTGCCTTTTTCCCTGCTTTTTATTCTCATTACTTTTACAAATTTATATATCGATTTTTTTCAGTATCTCAACTTGCTCTGGATTTTTATGACGAGTTTGGGAGGAATCATAACCGCCATCTTATGTCCTGAAGCTTCATTGCCATTTATTTTAGCCTCTATGGCTCTATTTTTTATAGCTTCTTTCGTCCTGTTTGGGTTAAAGCCATATTTTGCTCTTATAGGAAATACTATATTGGCAATTGGTTTGTTGTGGATTTTGATCAATCAAAAAATTCTCCATCCTTCCTATACATGGCCAATTATTATTCTCCTATTCATCTTTCTTATCGTAGGTTATTATGCAGGCTGGAAGATAGAACTACTGGAGCGAAAACTCTATTGGTCGGTTAAAAAACAAAAGAGCTTTTAATGAAATCGCATGCCTCGAATATTGAACATCCTCATTAGCCAATCTACCCTATATCTGAGGATCAACCACAGGATAATGCCAGGTTTTGTCAGCTAAAAAAACAAAATAAGAATAGATATTCCTTAGCATTTGCCATAACATTTCCATAGATAAAGCACGAGTTGAATTTGTATATGATTTTTGCATAGAGGGTCTTCAGGGATAATCTTTCCCAGCTATTATCTGCATCGAAGGGATACGATAGACGAACTGAAGCAGAACGATGTATTATTTAACCCAATTGGGATGCTTTACCATCATAAATTAAAAATTTTCATAGAACTTTGCTTCTCAATTTACCAAAAAGCAAACACAGTGTTTAGCAATCCTTTAGAAAATATTTCTCCCATAGATGGGCGATATGCAGGGATTACCTGGCCTCTGTCGAATTATTTCAGCGAACTATCTCTGATAAAATACCGGACAAGAATCGAAATAGAATATTTTATTGCACTTTGCCGACTACCCTTGTCTCCACTCAAGAATTTTCCGAGGGCAGGATTCCAATCTCTGAGAAAAATTTACCAGAACTTCAATCAAAAAGATGCCGAACGGGTGAAGGAAATCGAAAAAACCACCAATCACGATATAAAAGCTCTCGAATATTTCCTGAGAGAAACTTTCGACCGATTGGGTTTTGCCGAATATAAGGAATTCATTCACTTTGGGCTTACCTCTCAGGATATCAACAATACCGCTCTTCCTCTTGCTCTGAAAGAAGCCATTTCCAATGTCATCAGACAACCTTTGATAGATATCTTATCTCAACTACATACGGCAGCCCGAAGCTGGAAAAACATTCCCATGCTTTCACACACTCACGGTCAGCCAGCTTCACCTACCACACTGGGCAAAGAAATCTTTGTATTTGTCGAACGACTCGAAAAACAAATCACTCATCTCGATTATCAATCTATTTCTGCAAAATTCGGCGGCGCCAACGGTAACCTTAACGCCCACAAGGTGGCTTATCCCGAAATCGACTGGATAACTTTTGCCAACAGTTTCGTGAATGATGTTCTTGGGCTCGAACGCCAGCAAACCACTACACAAATAGAACACTATGATGATCTGGCCTCTCTTTTCGATAATTTTGCCCGAATCAATACAATACTTATTGATTTATGTCGTGATCTCTGGTTGTATATTTCGATGGGATATTTTCTTCAGAAAATAAATGAACAGGAAGTAGGCTCGTCAACCATGCCTCATAAAATCAATCCGATAGATTTCGAAAATGCCGAAGGCAATTTGGGATTGGCCAATTCGCTATTTGAACATCTGGCTCGTAAACTGCCAATCTCACGGCTTCAGCGCGATCTCACCGATTCAACAGTTACCCGAAATCTGGGCGTTCCACTGGCACATTCACTCATTGCTTACCATTCCATCCTCAAGGGATTCGATAAGATTTATCCCAACGAAACAAAATTGAAGGAGGACCTCGATACCAACTGGGCTGTGATTACCGAGGCCATTCAAACCATATTACGCCGCGAAGGATATCCTGATGCTTATGAAACCTTGAAAAAACTCAGCCGTACCGGGAAACCCATCGATGAACAGACCATCAAGGAATTCATCGATTCGCTCGAAATAGCCGAACCGGTAAAAGTCGAACTGCGACAAATTACTCCCCATAACTATATCGGAATCATTTCATTCGAATGAAAGTCAGCGGACTCACCATTGTCAGAAATGCCGTACAATTCGACTATCCCGTAGTAGAAGCCATACTTTCAATCTTACCTCTATGCGACGAGTTTATTGTAGGTGTTGGCAATAGCCAGGATAATACGCTCGAATTGGTTCAACAAATAGCTTCACCTAAAATCAGAATATTTCAAAGCATCTGGGATGAAAACTTACGTCAGGGAGGGCGAGTATTGGCCGTGGAAACCGATAAGGCTTTCCAGCAAATCAGTCCTGATACTGACTGGTGTTTTTATATTCAGGCCGATGAAATTCTGCACGAAAATGATCTTGATAAAGTTTACGAAAACATGCGGAAAAATTTATCCGATAGAAACGTGGAGGGGCTTTTGTTCCGATATCTCCATTTTTACGGATCCTACGATTATATAGGAGATTCACGGAAGTGGTATAGGCACGAAGTGAGAATTGTCAGAAACTCGCCCAAAATTCATTCATTTCGTGATGCTCAAGGTTTTAGATGGGACAACCGTCCGATAAAAGTCAAAGATTCAGGAGGTACGATTTTCCATTATGGATGGGTGAGACCTCCAGAGGTTCAGGCTAAGCGGCAAAAAGCCTTTCACCGATTCTGGCACGATGACCAATGGATAAAAACACACCTGACTTCGAACGATTTCTTCGATTATTCACAGATCGATTCTCTTTCTTTATTTCGCGGAATTCATCCCCGAGTAATGCAAGATCGCATTCGCAGCATGAATTGGAAATTTGATTTCGACCCTACACAGAAAAATTTCGGATTCAAGGCAAAAATTCTTTATATCATCGAAAAAATCTTCGGCTGGAGACCATTCGAATATAGAAATTATAGGCTGCTGAAATAAAAAAATGCTACACAGCAAAGGGATTGCCTCGGCAAAATATGCATTTGCCCTTTCTTCTAAATAGTTAAGGCAAGTAGCCTGCTGACTATCCAATAAAGATATTTATTCATTACACTGTCGAAACATTTCAACGTCAACTTATTGTATTACGCCGTCCAATGAGGCTTGAATGACATCGCGCCCATATTTGTTCAAAGTGCAACCGTGAACAAGTGAACAAAGTTTGTCCGGATCCCGTTCGCCACCTATGATGGCCATGATAAACTTACGCAGCGAGACGTTGTTCTCCTGATTGAAAACATAATTACTGAAACGAATGTTGCAGCGTTG
>Ga0302242_1001138_pt1 | contig 21128 bp, 17 predicted proteins | sample AAG_UR_Lys_MG_FD_193510 | JGI IMG/M metagenome (GOLD analysis project Ga0302242, IMG submission 193510) | Enriched activated sludge microbial communities from anaerobic digester in WTTP, New Holstein, Wisconsin, United States - AAG_UR_Lys | ecosystem: Engineered > Bioreactor > Anaerobic >...
GCTGTGCCCGATATTACCGGACCTCAATCTTGCGCCAAAGAGCCCGGCGAATTTCACGGCCCGACTGCATTCATTGACCCAAACTGCATTCATAAACCCAGGGCATCTTTCGGGACTGGAGTGCTTCTGCCTTTTTACAGATATTCCAATCCCGCTCTAGTATTCATAGAATCCCCGTTTGGTTTTCCGTCCCAGGCGGTTTTCCTTGATCATCTTTTCGAAGAGAGGGGATGGTTTGTAACGCTCTTCTCCGGTCATCTCATAGAGCGCCTTGAGGGCGTTGAAAACCACGTCCACACCGGCCATATCCATGATTTCCACCGGTCCCATGGGATGGTTGGAGCCCAGTTTCAACCCGAGGTCGATGTCCTGCGGCGTGGCGTAACCCTTGTAGATCTGATCGGCCGCCTCGTTGTACAGCAGGCAAAGAAAGCGGTTCACTATGAATCCCGGAACGTCCTTCGCCAGGATAGGCGTTTTCCCGATGGCCTTGCAGAAATCCACAACGGTCTTGACAATGGCTTCGTCGGTGCGCTCCCCCTGGATGACCTCCACCAGCCGCATCAGCGGCACGGGGCTGAAGAAATGAGTCCCGATCACACGGTGAGGGTTTTTAGTGACGGAGGCAATTTTGGAAATGCTCAGCGTCGATGTGTTCGATGACAGGATGGTTTCCCTCGGGCACAGGTCATCGAGCTCCGCGAAGACGCTTTGTTTCAGCTTCATGTCCTCGAAGACCGCCTCAATCACCATATCCACCCCGGCAACGGCCTCTTCCATGCTGCGGGTCCCTCTCAGGCGACCCAGGATTTGATCGTGATCCGCCTGAGTCAGCTTCCCCTTTTCCAGCTTCTTTCCGACAAAGGTCTTGATGGTGTCCAGCCCGCGCTGGACAAAGCGGTCTTCTACATCCCGCAGGGTGGTTTCGATGCCGCTCTCCACGGCCACCTGGGCTATGCCCGCCCCCATCGTGCCTGCACCGATGACGCACAGTTTCTTGATCATTGCTCCTGCCTTTCCTTTCTAAAGAATGATTGACCCGACCATACCGACATCGCGTTTCCTCGACGACCCTTACAGGATCCCCCGTTCCCCGGCTATTCGGACCTTCATGTCCAAGATATCTTTCGGCGGGGCATAGCGCTCCTGCTTGCCCTTCTATCGGAGTCTGATGGCCCTCGTCGGACAGGCTCCCACGCAGACACTGCAACCGATACACCGTTCTCCATTCATACCGGCGGCAGCCTCCACCTGGATGGCCCCCATGGGACAGCGATCCTCACAGAAGCCGCAGGCGTTGCATTCGTCAGCCGTGCGTCGGCATAAAAGCTGGTGTGGGCCACCTGAGCAGACTTCGCCATTTTCTTCAGCGCTTTGAGAAGCAGACAGCCGCAACCCCAGCACATGCAGATACTCCAGGTCTTTCGACCGTTCCCGGGCTGCAGCACAAGCCCGGCATCCATGGTCTCTTTCAGGGTCTTCAAGGTTTCTTCCTGAGATTTCCCTTCCAACCCCGTTCTCGATGTAAAAGTGAGCCCACGTGCCGAAGGCCATGCAGACCTCGAGGGGATGTTCACATCCCTTTCCCATCACCCTGCTTTATTTTCTGCAGATACACTGGGTGACGGCGATTCCCGACAGGGAGCGGATCACCTCTTTCGTCCGCTCATAAGACAGAATCTCCATTTCCGGTGACAGGCCTGCATCACCGGTATAACCCGGTGCTACGACGTCTCGGTCCCGTACCAGCTTTTCTCCATGAAATAGGCACTGAGGTCGTTCAGATCTTCCGGGGTCATCGATTAGATATGAAACTCCCACCCCCCTCCTGCTAAGGGAATAATGTTGTAGCGGTGTTCCTGTCTCCGCAGAGAGCGAAAAATCCATCCCTTCGTCGACATGTGATACAAAATCGGCGACAGGGTTTCCGGGGCCATCTTCAGGCGCCCGGCGGTGGCCGCCACGGGTTCGGGCTGACCCCGTATGACGAGTGCTGCTTTCGTCTCCTCCGTGAATCAGTGCTCCACGATCCGGAGTTCGACGCCGGACCCGGTTGAGGGATAGGCTACGGACAGGCGGTCCAGGTGTTTTGCCAGAGGGGCATAGACGTTCTCAAACATGCCCGATTCCTGATGGACTTATCGCTCCTGCTCCGCAGAAAGAGCGCTTATTTCTTCAGTTCCTTGAGAATCAGATCCGCGCACATCATGGCACTCAACGACGCACCGTTGACGGCCAACCCCCGGCCCACATAGGTGTCGCCGGCAAAATAGAGGTTAGGGATACCGGGAGCTTGCAAACCCGGTTTGAAGTTTCCGACAAGGCCCGGCTGCCGCGCCAGACCGTCACACCCGTCAACGTAGTAAGGAAGACGCCATTCGAGCTTTTTCTCGAGCCCGGGAAACATTTCCTTCATATCTTCCCACATCAGCGCCAGAAGCCGTTCCCGCTCGAATTTGTCCGAAGCCTGGGCATGCTCCACCACGATGTCTGTGTGGAAGAGCTGCTTGCCTTCAGGGGCCACCGCGCTGGAAAAATTCGATACCGGACAAGCCTGGAACGGGAAACCGCTGCGTTTCAGCTTCAAGGCACTGTAAAAAACCCTTTTCCTCGGGTCCACGAGGTGATCCTTTGTCCCGAAGACATACCCGATCAACCCCGTTCTCTCGCACTGAATATCCTCGATCCGCTTGACCCACCACCGAGGAAGCGGGCTGGTCTGCGGATTGAAGTCAATGATTTCCGCCAGCTTGTAAATAGGGAGAGCGCAGATGACACGTTCGGCCTCGATAAACTCCGTCTCGTACATGCGGTACTCTTCTTCATAAATATGCCTCTTCGATGGCACTCTTACACCTACCGCCCTTTTGTCCCTGATGACGACTTCCTGAACATCGCAGTTCAACCGGATCTCTCCATTGTTTTCCCGGATGACTTCCACCAGGCCCCGCGTGATACCGTCCATCCCGTCGATCGGATAACTGGCCTGGAGCGCCTGGCGGACCTTGAGGAGATTGTGCTTCGCAATCCAGAGAACCTCACCGGCCGCCATGTCAATGGCATGGGGTATCGTAGTCATGATCATCCCCAGGTCGGTCAGAAGCTCACGAACGGCGGGCTGGGGTACGTTCTCGTGGAGCCATTCCTCAAGGGAGCGATTGTCCCACTTCTCGATCTCCTCTTCACTCAAAGCGGCAATCCTCCCGAGCAACTCCCGGAAGGCTATCTTGTCCTCCTGGGACATGGGGACCAGTTCTGCGACGTTCATGAACTTTTCACCATTCCAGATATCAACGGTTTCGCTGAAGGGGCCCCAGGCGACCTTCTTTCCGACGCGGGCGTTGAGTTCCGTACAGGCTGATTTCTCTCCCAACTCTATCAGATGCAGACCGATATCCACCCGCCATCCCTTCCCGGGATAGCCGTCATAGCTCATCGTCCTTCCGCCCGCCTTGGGGTAGCGGTCCAGGACCAAAACCTTCTGTTTGCCTTCCTTTGACAGAATTGCGCCCAGGCCTAGTCCGGCAATGCCGGCGCCCACAATGATTACGTCGTATTTGCTTTTTTTGTCTGACATCACGTCTCCTCCTCAATCTCTGCATCGGCCTCCCCGAAGTCACAGGGCTCCGGTCCAGCCGGAATAACGACCTGCAACCCCCGGTCATGCCTCGTTAGCGATTAATCCACCTTGGGTCTTTTATCTACCACGCGGACGCTCTTCAGCGTCTTGGAGGTATCGAAAATCTCGACCATCTCAACGAAAACCACATCCGGCGTCATCTCAACGGCACGACGCGCCCGCTCGATGACCTCCTTCTTCACCTTTTCCCGATCGGTGCCGGCTGCCGCGGCCACCAGAATTTGCAGCTTATCCAGCGAAAAGGGATCCTTCAAGTCCTCCTTCGTGAAGACGATCTGGTACTCGTCGATGCCCTTAATCTGGGTGATCTCCGTCTTCAGGATATCCGGGTTAATCAGCGTCCCCTTGATGTTGACCAGTTCCATCGTCCGGATGGGCTGCATGACTACGCGTGCGTCATTCCGTCCGCAGTGGGGACATGTTTCGTGGGTCAGGGTGGTGATGTCCCCGACGACATAGCGCAGAAAGCAGGTACCCCGTCGGTCCACGTGGGTAATGGTCAGAAGCCCCTTTTCACCGTCCGGCAACCTCTTGCCCGTTTTCTCATCCACGATCTCGAGGAAGTGAAGATCAGGTGCGCAGAGGTGCATCCCCCCGCGCTCTGTGCACTCGAGAGTCGTCCCCTGCATCTCCGTGAAGCCGAGTCCGCTGCAGATAAAAGGATCTTTGGCCCCCATCTTGATGAGCCGTTGCTTCATGTCGGTGCGCATTCCCTCGGGACAGGCCTCGCCGAGAACGAAGCACATGCGGACACTGGAAAAGTCCTTGTCCAGTTCCTCAGCCCGCATGATGGTCCGTCGCACGAAGGAAACAATACCGGAAAGGACGGTGGCTTTGTTTTTCACGACCATGTCCACGGCATAGTCCAGGGGGCGGTGTATAGGAAAAGGAGAATAGGCTGCACCCGTCAGGGCGTTGCAGACCTTGGCGCCACAGGCGATGGAGTAATCGACCGTTTTCCAGAACCCGATGTGCGGAACAGGCGTCAAGGGGAAGATGTTGGCCACCGTGTCGCCGGGACCGATCGTGCCCACTTCATCCATGCGGGCCAGCTGCACGAGATTTCCGAAATAATCGTGGGTGTTGGAGAAAAAAGGCGTGGGGATACCGGAGGTGGTGCCCGTTGTGTAATGAACACCCCAGAGGATCCGCTCATGGGGCTGAACCGGCGCATCGGGCGGGATTGCCAGCCTGAAACTCATGGGATCCGCCATGTAATCCTTCTTGTAAAGGAGGGGAATCTTCTGCAGGTCGTCCACACCCTGAACGTCGGCAGGGGCAATCCCCCATTCCTTGAACTTCTTTCCATAATAGGGACTGTACTTTTCGAGCAGTGTCATCTGATGCTTCAGCTTTGCATTCTGCACTGCCCGGATTTCGTCCTGAGACTTGTAAAGAAATTTCCCGAACTCGCTTACAACTTTTGGTTTCCCCGGATAAGCTGCCATGTTGTCTTACCTCTCTTCCTTTTCTTCGCGCCGTCTGCGCGATTTTTTTAATCGTTTTGAAAGTGCTTTTCCTCGAGTCTTCAAATCATTTTGCTGATGACCTCTTTCATGATCTCCGTGGTACCGCCCCCGATACTGAGAACGCGCGAGTCTCGATAGAGCCTCTCAACCAGGTATTCCCGTGCGTACCCGTAACCGCCGTGTATCTGGACCGCATCAAAGACCACCTTGTCGCAGGCCTCGCAGGCGAAGTTTTTGGCCATGGAAACTTCCCGGGTCGCGTCTTTGCCTGCATCCATCATGGCCGCCACACGGTAATTGAACTCTTTTGCGACCTCGACCCTTGTTGCCATATCCGCGAGTTTGTGCGCAATGACCTGCAATCCAAAAATAGGTTTTCCAAAGGCTTCACGGCTCTTGGCATATTTTATGGATTCTTCGAGAGCCAGTTGGGCGCAGGCATGGGCGGTCACGGCCAGCTCAAGCCTTTCATTCTGGAAATTGACCATCAGTCCCTTGAAACCGTCACCCTCTTTTCCCAGTAGATTCTCCACGGGAACCCGGCAGTCCTCAAAACTCAATTCCGCCGTATCCGATGCGTTCCAGCCCATTTTGCGGAGTTTCTTGGCAACCTTAAAGCCCGGGGTGGATGAATCGATCACCAAGAGGCTCACGCCCTTATGTCCGGGCCCTCCTGTTCTTACGGCCGTTGTAATGAAATTGGCGCGGGTGCCGCTCGAGATAAATGTTTTGGATCCATTGACAACGTAATGGTCGCCATCCCGGACGGCTCGCGTGAGGATGTTTGCCACGTCCGAGCCGGCATTGGGCTCCGTGACACCCAGTGCGCCGATTTTTTCCCCTTTCAGAACGGGTACGATAAACCGCTTTTTCTGTTCATCCGTCCCGAGCTTCAGGATATGCGGCATGGAGATGTGGTGGGTCGAAAGGCCGATGGACACCCCCAGGGAGCCGCAGCGCACCAGTTCCTCCACGTAGGCGACGAACATGAATTTGTCGGCAGGTGTCCCTCCCAATTCCTCCGGATACTCCAGTCCCAAGTAGCCCGCATCGCCGGCCTTCTTATAGAGTTCCCTGGGAAAGATTTCCTTCTCTTCCCACTCTTCGACATGGGGTTTGATTTCCCTTTCGACAAAACGCCTGACACTGTCCCGCAAGATGTTGTGTTCTTCAGTGAAATATTCTTGGCACACGTTCAACTCTCCAGAAATCTAAAATCATTTATGAAAAAGTTTTTCTTTTTTCGACTGAAGCATCGTCTGTAGAGTTCTTTTGAATTCTTCACTCTGCAGGATGATGGACTGACTCGCAGCCTCCCGATCGAGGGCCTCCGCCAGCGTCATGTCGAAACTCTCGTTCAGGCTCTTTTTGATGACTGACAGGGCCGTGATGGATTTCCTGGCGAGGGCCGTCGTCAGGGCATCGACTTCGCGATCGAGTTCATCGGGGGCAGCGGATTTATAGATGAGCCCCATGGCAGCAGCTGTACGCCCGTCGATCTCCTCGCCCAACAAGGCAAGGGCCCTCGCGCGCACCATGCCGACCAGCCGCGGAAGAAAATAGCTTCCCCCGCAGTCAAGGGTTATACCGATGTTGACAAATGATTGGCTGATTCGAGCCTTGTGGGAAGCCACAACGAAATCTCCGGCAAGGGCCAGATTCGCTCCTCCGCCGTAGGCAACCCCGTGCACCTTGCATATAACGGGCTGAGGGAGTTCGCGGATGGATTTGATCAATCGGCCGATGCGCAGCATCACCTTGTAAGCATCTTCCGCGGTGATGCCTGAACCCAGAAGAGAAAGATCCGCACCTGAACAGAAGTTCCCTCCGGCCCCTTCCAGAACGACGACCCGGCTGTCCCCGTCAGCACTGATATCATTAAAGGTGGCTTCAAGGGCCCCGAGCATCTCCCGATCCAGGGCATTCATCTTCTCCGGGGCATTCATGGTAAGCGTGCACACAGGCCCTTTCTTTTTAAACAAAAATTTTTGTTCTGACATCCTGGTTCCTTTCTTCCAGCGATTTCTGCTTGAGGACTCCGCCCCTAAATACCAAGAGCCTTTTTCATTTTTTCCATGAGGACTTTTGCGTCTATTTTCCCCGAGGAATGCATTGGCCACTGCCCTTCCCACTTCAAGATTTCTTTCGGAATCTCGTATTCCGCCATCTTGCCTTTGCACATCTCCCTGATATCCTTGAGGGGCCGCAATTCCTTCCCGGGTTTCAGCCGCACCCATGAAACGATCTTGGTTCCCCAATAAGGATCGGGAACCCCGAGTGTGTGTGCGTCGTCGAACTCGTCAGGGAATATATCGAGGAGAAGTGAATTAACATAGGTCGTTGAGACGTTTTCGCCGCCGGATTTCACGATACCGCCGAGACGGCCGAGGAAAGTCAGATAGCCGTTGTCAAAGGTTCCGTAATCCCCGCTGTGGAAATAGCCTTCCTCATCAAAGGCTTTCTTCATCTCTTCTTCCTGCTTGTAATAACCCTTAAAGAGATAGGGGCTCCTGTAGCAGATTTCACCCTGCTTGTTGGGCGGAAGCTTCTCCCCGGTTTCTGTATCTTTGATCACCATTTCCACGCCGGCAAGGGGTCTGCCGTTCGTGTATTTCCGTATGTCATATAGAACGCAATCCGGTTCCACGAACGTGACAGCGGGACCGTTCTCCGTCTGGGCATAAAGCTGCACGAAGGTGGCATCCCGCGTCTTGCACATTTCGTCGTGGACCATATCGAAGGTCTTCGGGGTAATGGCCGTACAGGCCTTCCGGATAGTAAACTTGTAATTGCCGGTGCTGAGAACTTTTCTCATCGCCTGCCAGTGAGGATCAAAACCAAAACTGGACGTAATGCGGTATTTGTCGATGAGTTCCACTGCTTTCTTGGGATCGAAGACTTCGTTCAAAAAGAGAAGGGCGCCGCTAAGAGCAATCACGACGTTCAGGGCAAATATGCCGCTGTTGTGATAATAGGGGGCGAGGTTGATGTAGGTGTCCTCCTCGGTGAAGTTCATAAAGCGGATGCCGAAATGAGCCGATGAAAGAGGCGGGCGGTGATCCCAGAGCGCGCTCTTGGAAAGGCCGGTGCTGCCCGAGGTCTGGCAGATGAATTGTATGTCCGTGCATTTTCCAGATTTTGCCATGACGGCCATCTCTTTTTCGCTGTATCCCGCACCGCTTTTCATAAAGTCTCCGAAATCGACGAAGCCTTCATATTTTTCACCCTGCCTGCTGAGGCTAATCAGGTGGGTCAGGGTCGGTATTTTACCGGAGGATACGGAAGCCCCCTTGACCTTGAGATCCGGGATGGACTCGCGGATCAGTTTTATGTAATCCCTGCCGCCGTACTTGTCGACCGTCACGATGACCTTCGGGTCGTTTCTCTGGAAGATGCCTGTAAACTCAATAACGCCCCAAAGCAGATTCAGCGGGTTGATCACCGCGCCGATCTGCAGGGTTGCGAAATACAGCGCGGTAAATTCCGGACAGGGACTCGGCATCATCACCACGTGGTCGCCGCGTTTGACGCCGAGGTTGATCAAGGCCTAGGCGCATTGATTGACGCTTGCCTGAAGCTCCCCATAAGTGATCCATTGATCATTGAAAAAGATCGCTTTCCTGTCCTTTTTCAGTTGACACGTTTCGTAGAAAAGTTCCTGAACCGTCGACTTGTACCACCTGTTCTCAGCCAATCTTTCCTGTAACATCTTCCCGCCTCCTGTCAGTCCCGTCAGTCCTCCCCGATAATTTCAAAGTATTTAATATCCTGGGTATTGCCTTTCATGTCCTTCTTGTCCTTGAAGACAGCCCGGACCTTCATGCCCACCTTGATTTTGCTCAAATCCATCTCGTTGATGATGTGGGAAAAGATGTTGTCCGCTCCGTCGAGCTGGATGTAACCGTAGGTATAGGGGATTGGGCGCTGCTTCCCCGTGTTCGGATCGATGAAGGGATAGTTCACCACAGAGAAAGCCGTGATCACCCCGGTGTCCGAAAGCGGCACCAGCTCGGTCAGCTCTTTAAAACAGGGGCCGCACACCCGCCGCGGCGGCACGTAAACCTTTTTGCATCCATCGCATTTGATCCCGATGAAACGCCTGTTTTTCTTGATTTCCTGAAAAAACCGGCTCCCGTAAAGCCCGATGGACCACTCGTAGGGCATCGGGTACGTGAATGTTGTTTCCAGTCGCTCGATCGGTGCATTGTCTTTTGGCATGGCGACTCCCCCTTTCCCTATGCCGGCCTCTCGGAGCTCAGGATGACGACATCCGACCAGAAGCAGCCCCCGAATCCCGTGGCCAGAGCGTTCTTCACATCGGGCACCTGCCGCTTGCCGCCCTTGCCCATGATCTGGATTGCCGCCTCCGCAACCCGCAGCAACGCCGTGGCGCCGATGCAGTTCGTGGAGATCACGCCTCCCGACGGGTTGATAGGAAGCTTGCCGCCCATGTGGGTGTTCCGGTCCCCCACAAACCTCGCCGCCTCCCCGGGCCCGCAGAAACCGATGTCCTCGATCCACTTGAGGCCCGCCCACGTGTAAGGCAGGTACAGCTCGGCCACGTCGAGCTCCTCCACGGGGTTCCTGATCCCCGCCTGGGTGTAGGCTTCTTTCGATGCCCGCTGCATCGAGACAAGACCCTTGTTGTAGTCTGTAGAGTCCCCGAACCAGGTGTACGTGTGCCTGACCGATACGGCCTTGAACCAGGCCGGTCTCCGGGTGAGCTTCTGGGCAATCCCGTCCGCCGCCATGATGCAGGCGCAGGCGCCGTCGCTGCGCGGGCAGATGTCGCCCAGCTTGATCGGGTAGGCCAGCATGGGCGAACCCATGATGTCTGCCACCGTCAGGGGCTTCTGCAGATGCGCATAGGGGTTGTTCAGGGCGTGATTTCGATCCCGCTCTCCAATCAGTGCGGCGTCCTCCTGGGTGGCGCCGTACTTCTCCATGTACGCGGTCGCTTCCGTCGCCAGGCTCGGGATCGCCCCCGAATAGGAAAACCGGTCCCATATCGCATCCGAGCAGGTGATGATGGCCCCGGTCGTATCGCTCTCGGAGTTCTTCTCGAACCCGATGGCCATCACCCGGTCAAAGAGCCCCGAGGCCACATGATAATAAGCCGCAATCGCCACCGTCGTACCCGTCGTGCCGCCCGTCGTGACTTTCATGATAGGCTTCATGAAGGCGCCGGAACCCTCTACGCTGTATGCGTCTACGTAGTTGATGGACTCAAAATGGTCCATGTTCCCGATCACAACAGCATCGATGTCCCGAATGGTCAGTTCGGCATCCGCCAGGGCCGCTGTGACTGCCTCATAGATCATCTCCTTCGACGTCACATCGGGCCGGTGGCTTTTGTGATATGTCTGTCCCGTTCCCACGATCGCTACTCTTCTTCCCATATCTCACCTCACTTATTTCCGCCGACGATCCACACACAGTGACTCTGGCCGCAGGCTCCGTTAAAGCCGTGTGCCAGGGCCGTATTGACTTTTTTCACCTGCCTCGCGCCGGCCTCGCCGCGAACCTGCAAGACCGCTTCAATCAGCCTGGCCAGACCGGCCACCAGGATGGGGTTTGACGAGAGCGCTCCACCGGAGGCGTTGACGGGCAGTTTGCCGTCCATGGTCGTGATCCCTTTCCCGATCAGTGTTCCGCCCTCCCCGGGTTCGCAGAACCCCAGCCCCTCAAGCCACAAAGGCTCCATGTAACTGTAAGGCTCCAGTACCTCCGCCACGTCGATCTCTTTCAAAGGGGTCTTGATGCCAGCCATGGCGTATGCCTTCATTGCCGCTTCGCGGAGCGCCACGGGGCTTGCAAGGTCTCGATCCCCCAGGAAGTAGTCCTCGCAACAGTGCGCCACACCTTTGATCCAAACGGGTTTCTTTTTCCCACGAGCTGCGATTTTTTCATCGGCGATAACAATCGCCGCTGCCCCGTCGCTGATGGGGCTGCAGTCCAGAAGCTTCAGAGGCTCCGCGATCTTTCTTGACTTCATGACGTCCTTCACCGTGATTTTCATTGGAAGCTGGGCAAAGGGATTGTTTTGGGCATTGCCGTGATTCTTGACGGAAACCTCGGCAAACGCTTCTTCGCCGATGCCGTACCGGTTCATGTAGGCGTTCGCCTGGAGCGCCGCCGCCGAGATCATCTCGATGCCCAAGAGGCGGTGAAAAATGGGGTCGAACATTCCGTTGGTCGTTATTTTCACATCACTTTCGCTACCCTTGTAGTGGGCGACCACGATGGTGGCTTGATATCCGGAAAGAACCCTCATGAGGCCGTAAAAGGCACCGAATGTGCCGTCCCCCGACACGGTCGAGATGTTTTTGTCCTGCCCGCCGGAAGCGTCGCCGACGGACATACCCGAGATGGTCCGACCATCAAAAAAGTCGTTTGACACTGTGACGACACTGTCGATGTCATCAAGCACAAGACCCGCATCATCCAGGGCTGCACGAGTTACATCGAACACCATGTCTGCGAAGATCTGATCCTTTTTTCTTCGTTCATATTTGGTCTGTGCCACACCGATAATTGCTGCTTTGTTCATTTTCACGTCCTCCGGAGGGGTTCAATGAGCTCGAAGGAGTCAATATCCAAGATCTGACCAACGCGCTTCTTCCTGAATACCGCCTTCACTCTGAGACCGTTTCTAATCTTGCCCAGGTCTTTCTTGATCAGGTGCAGAAAACCGACGTCCGCCCCGTCCAACCTGATCAACGCGTAGGCAAAGGGCGGCTTCACCGGCTGTACGGCGTAGCTGTAATGCACGATCGTATAGGCCTCTATGGTCCCCTCGGAGGCAACTTCCACCCATTCATCGATATCAACAAAGCATCGGCCGCAGTTCTTGCGGGGCGGCACGTACACCTTCCCGCACTTCCCGCACTTTGATCCGAGAATCTTTTGTTCGTCCCGAAGGGCCACCAAAAATCGGCTCCCTACATCCCCGACCCACCAGGCATAGGGAACGGCGATCTGACCCTTCAGGGTCAAAGGTTCCACCTCTTTCAGCCATTCAGTCATGATTCCCCTCCGATATCCTTTTCATTGATTGCTGATAGCATGGATCAAACCCGGATCAGGATCGCCTCGCCCTGGGACAGACCGCCGCAAATGGCCGCAACGCCCAGACCGCCGCCGCGCCGCATGAGTTCGTACATCATCGTCATCGTGATCCGGGCACCGCTCGCCCCCACGGGGTGCCCGATGGCAATGGCTCCGCCGTTGACATTCGTCTTGTCCTGAAGGACCTGCCACTTCGTCGCATCATCCTTGGCCAGCATCTTGAGCGACACCAGGGTCACGGCGGCAAAGGCCTCATTGATCTCTATGAGGCTCATGTCGTCGATCCGATGGCCCGTCCTGGCGAACATCTTTTCGATGGCCTGGGCGGGAACACAGGCCATGTACTTTGGGCTGCCCGCCGCGGCCTCGCAGGCCTCGATCGTCGCCAGCGGCTTCAGGCCGAGCGACTCCGCTCTCTTCCGGGACATGATGACCACCGCCGAAGCGCCAGAATTGAGGCCCGGCGCGTTTCCGGCCGTCACCGTGGGGCTTCCGTACACGGGCTTCAGGGCGGCCATCTTCTCCATGCTGAGGTTGTCCCGGGGAGACTCGTCCCTCTCCAGAACAATGGGCGCCTTCTTCCCGGGGATTTCCAGACGCATCAGCTCCCCACCGATGTCGAACTTCCCCGCTTTATAGGCGGCGTGGTACTTCTCGTGGCTGGAAAGCGCCCAAGTATCCTGTTTCTCCCGGCTGACGCCGAACTCCACGGCCACATGTCCGGCGTCTGTGGCCACCGGGGCAAACCCCTTTCGGCTGTAGCCCAGTTCGAATAGGACATCTTCCAATGCCACATGACCCAGACGGCTTCCCCAGCGCGTCTTTTCGGCTGAGGCAATCAGGGGTACGTTACCCATATTTTCCGCTCCCGAGGCGACAACAATTTCGGCATCGCCTGACTTGATGGCCCGGTAACCCAGGCGCAAGGCCGTCATGGAGGAGCAGCAGGCCCTGTCGATGGTAAGTGAAATGTTGTTTTCAGGAAAACCGGCTAACAGCGTGATCTGCCGGGCCGGTACGTTTGTGTAGATGGCATATTCCGCGGGGATGCATGTGCCGTAATACACTTCGTTCACGTGTCGCGGATCGAGGTTGATACGACGGACGGCCTCTTTCAGAGCCAGAACGCCTAGGTCCATGCTGAGTACCGTTTTGAGAACGCCATCGAAACGGCCGAAGGGTGTTCGCACGGCACTCACGATTACGACATCGTTTTCTTCTTTCATTTTTTCACCTCACAATCAGTGAAAGTAACAATTTGTATGAACAAAAGTCATGCCAGATGCTGATATGTAAAATTCGCATTAATTACAAGCATATAGAAATGCCAATCTTTATAATGTCAATAAAATTAAATTGACATCTGTTAATTATTGAACAGATGTTGACAGGCTTGTTCCATTGTGAGATATGGATATGAGATTCGGTGTGCCCGAATGGAGGGTGACGATGTCAAAAATCGAAAATGTCGTGACCGGAATGTCCGTAGATGAGAGGCATGTCCTTTATGATTTTGCGGCCTTTCCAGATTTTTTCTCCGTGGATTGGTTATCTTTCTACCCGCCGTCGAGATTGATGTCTGTAATCCAATTACTCATGAAAGAAGAGTGGATCACGCCGAAGCCGCGAGATCAGGGATGCTATGCATGGTCTTCAGATTTTCCCCGGCATGAATTGACGGACCTGATACCGCCTGATGATCTGTCGAAGCGTTACCGAAAGGCGATCGCCATTTTGTTAGAGAACGCCCTCCTCGATGATGGCATGATCCTCACCATTGCCCGACAATGCCTTCTGGTCGGGTTGAGAGAAGAGGATCTTGACTTCATCCTGAAGGCGGCGAATCTTGAAGAGCAAAGCCACAAGATTTCGTCCGCCATTCACCTCTATGACGCCATACTGGAATTCGTTGAAACATTTATGGTCGCCGAAAATCAGGTGGTGTCGGACAGTATGTGGTTCATCTTTATAAAGGCCATCGAGCGTCGAGCATCCCTTTCACTTTTTTATCCCGACTTGAAAAAAATCAATCGGTATCTGCGGGCTGCCCTCGGCGCAGCCCAACGCCTTCATGATTTAAAAGCAGAGGCTTCTCTCGAGCTGCTGATCGGGCAGAACGACTGGATGTATTTCCAGTATGAACAGGCCGTTCAGCATTTCAGCCGGGGCTGGGACATTATCAAAGAGATCGAAGACGAAGAATTGTACAAGCGGGGCTTGAAGGTTCAGGGCTTGACATACATCATCAAAGGACAATTTTTTAAAGCCATTGAAGCCTACGAGCAATCCCTGGGGAAACTGGAGTCCACCGACAAAAGCGATTTCCATCAGCTCATCGCCCTGAATATGGCCCTTTGCTATACCCAGGTCGGTATGCCTCAGCGAGGCCTGGGTATCACGGAAACGATTCAGTACCACTGTCGGAAAAACGCGAATCTTCCTCTGCTGTCCTACGCTCTTGTGACGGCGGGTATTATTCTTCTGGAAATCAAACAATGGAAGAACAGCCGCTCTTATTTTGAAAAGGCCCTCGAGTTTGCCCGGAACGAAAACATCCCGATGGTGGAGGTCCTGGCGGGGATAGGCCTGGCAGGCATTGAGTGTCAGGAAGGGAACTTCGGTCAAGCAGCGGAACACTATAAAGCGCTCTGGAAAATCAAGAAGTCAAGCTGGTATCATATTCTTAATTTCTACCCCCTGCTCGATACCGGATACATTTTACATTCCAAAGGCGTTTCCCCCATCGATTTGAGGCCCGTCTTTGATTTTCTTTACCATCTTAAAAAGGAGGAGGTGAATCCTCTTATATATGGAATGATCCAACGCCTTCAGCTCGGTCTCATTGAAAATAAGACACCGATGGCGGAAAAGATCAGCCTACTCGCCGGTCTCGAAAAAACAGTCGAACAAATGGGCGCGACCTTCGAATTGGCGAAGATCAGAATTGAGCTGGCAAGACTTTTTCTCCAGATGAGCGAGTGGCAGAAAGCTGAAAGCTGTGCCAGAAAGGCCTATGAGTTTTTCAGCCCCATTGCCAGGGATTGTTACCCCCCGGATCTACAACACCTGGTTCCTCAGGACAGACTGCAAAAGGATGACCGGTTGTTCGACCTGATCGTCGAAATGGGTGAAGCCTTAACCAATCAGGAAAATATCGAGATACTTCTCACAAGTATCACCACCTCCATATCACGACTCATGGGATCGGAACGCGTAGCCCTCTTCATCAAAAGCGAGGGGACATCAGATCTCAAAATGGTTGCTTCAAGGAACCTCTTGAAAGAGGAGATCGAAGGCCCCCTGTTCGAAGGTATTCTTCAGAATATCCGGTCCGCCGCGGATTCCGAGAACGGAAAGATCGTCCAATATGAAACGAGCGGAGCGGGATCTGCGGATTTCCGTCGCGTTATCATCGTACCTTTAAAGTTGGGGATGCGGATCATCGGTGTCCTCTATCAGGACAGCCGATTTTTCACTTTCGATGTCGGCCCAGATCAAATCAAGCTTCTTTCCGCCATCGCCTCACAGATCGCCGTATCCATCGACCGTGCACAGGCCTATGATGAAATCGCTCAATTGAACAAAAGACTCATCCAGGAAAACCTTTATTACCTCGAGGAGATGGAAGAACTCCAGCCCTTTGGTGACATCATCGGTACAAGCAACGCTATACTGAACGTGCACCGCCTTATCCAGAAGGTTGCTCCCACCCAGTCTACCGTCCTCATCCACGGGGAGACCGGAGTCGGGAAAGAACTCGTCGCCAGGGCGATTCATCGAGAAAGCCCGAGAAAAGATGGCCCGTTTATCCGGGTAAACTGTGCCGCACTTCCAGACACGCTGATCGACAGCGAGCTCTTCGGCTACGAAAAGGGAGCATTTACGGGAGCAACGAAGACCAAAGAGGGCCGATTCGAATTAGCCCATGGAGGCACCATATTTTTGGACGAAGTGTCTGAACTCCCCCATTCCTCGCAGAGCAGACTGCTGCGGATTCTTCAAGAAAAAGAATTTCAACGCGTCGGCGGGACGAAAACCTTACGGTCCGATTTCCGGCTGATCACTGCCACGAACAAAGATTTGAATCAGGCCGTCGTCGAGGGAAAATTCCGGGCGGACCTTCTTTTTCGATTAAATGTGTTTCCGATTTTCGTTCCGCCCCTGAGAGAAAGAACCGAAGACATCCCGCATCTCGCCATTCATTTCCTTAAACTCTATAATTCTCATTTAAAGAAAGATTATTCAGGTATCCCGGAGTCGGAGATGAAAAAATTGCAATCATACACCTGGCCCGGCAACATTCGGGAACTCTCAAACATGATTGAGCGAGCCGTCATCATGGGCGGACCGAAAATCAGGTTTCCGGAATTGGAAGGCGTGAGGATCAGGGAGTCATTTATCGATGATAGTGGAAAACTCAAAGATCTCGAACGAACACGTATTCTTGAGGCACTGAGAAAAACCGGTGGGAAAGTCGGCGGAAAAGACGGCGCCGCCACACTTCTAGGGTTAAACCGAACAACCCTAATTCACCGAATGAAGAAACTCGGCATCAGGGTTAAACAAAACAAAACGGTTCTGGATTCTGTCGCTGAGGTTTAGCGTAACTCTCTTTTTTATTTCTCTTTTGTCTCAGCTTCTGTAAGAAAGGGTCTGCACGACCTCACATCAGGACAAAACGATCATTTTTTTCTTGCACCCGACCCTCCTTCATGAGGCGTTCCAAGTGCTTTCTGATCATGGCCCTCTCTCCAAATTCGAAGAAGAAACGAGGTTTACGCTCCCTACCATATATGAGCCAGCGATTGACGATTTCTTTCATCGTTCTCGGCTGCTCGAGAAATTTGATCAGTCTTTTCTCCCGTTGATCGATCACCTCCAAGTATTGCGCCGCGAGACGGGTTATATCCCCCTCGACAACACCGATTTCATGAGAGGTAATGTAGATATCGGCTGAAAGTTCCAGCAGACGATTCATCGAGGATCGGGTCTGATCGATGTCGGAAAACCGGTCTCCATACCATGGCCCGAAGGGGGATAAATCCATGTCCGAAAGAAAGAGAATCCCTTCGTTTGGGAAGTAAAAAGAGCAGTGTCCGGGCGAGTGCCCCGGCGTATGGATGACTTGAACCATCGTCTGACCGAAATCCAGGATATCGCCGTCTTTGAATTCACTCGTGGGACTGCGTTCCCGAAAGTTGCATCTCCTTACCAACAGATCATGCCACTCTTTCTGATAGGGGCTATCCACAAGACCGGAATACTCCAGGTAGGTATCATAGGACCGATAACAGGGAGCTTCTCTTTCGTGGACCCAGAGTTCCGAGTGCTCAAAGAGATAATGATAACATCCGTGATCCTCATGGTAGTGGCTTGCAATAACGATGTCCACCCTTTGACTTGAGGACAAACGCCTCAGCACCGTCTCATCGGAACCCGGATCAATCAGAACCTTCTTTTCGTCATCAATATAGAGAGAATTACAGTAAGGGTATCGAGATCCATTCTCTCCGGCGATGCACGTGATGCGGCCAAACTTTCGATTTTTCATAGGGATAGCCGCGCAACTTAACCTGTCTGCGGATTATGAATCATACGCTGATTCAAAGTTCTGCCATTTTTTATGTTTTTCTGTTCAGCCGTGTCTCCGGCGGCGGGTCTCGATACTTCAATGACCCGTGCTGTTGGATCATGCTGTATTCCAGCACTACATAAACCTCTCTCCGCAGTCAAGGCAGAAAATGAGCTCGTTTAAGGTGCATGGCCGGGTAAGCCTGCACGTGGGTTCAAATTAAACGGTCTGCCGGAATAGACCTCGTAGGGCGTCCGGTATCCTAATGCCTCATGGATCCGCTCCCTGCAGTATAATTGCAAATAGGCGGTCGGGCGAAAGCGGACGCCCGAAACACTCAAATAATCATGAAAATAAACCTCTTCGTCCTTGACGGTTCTCCAGAGCCTCTCAGCTCGGATGTTGCCGTAGAGCCGACCTCGGCCGTCCATGCTGATTCGGATACTGTTCTTTTCGAGAGGACTGATGAAATCCGCTGCCGTAAACTGTATCCCCTGAAATCTCCGGTTTGGAAATAATTCATGCTTTTCCCGGGGCTTCCACACAGGACGTCCTATCCAGGGTGATCGGCAACTCCCCGGCAAGGACGTGACGGCTGAACCGCTCCTGCTTCTTAATCCCTTTTTCGTAGGAAAAATCATGAATTCGTCGTATTGTTCCCGCGTCTTTTTCCCCCTATAGTGGAGTCAGACCCAGGGAGGAGAGACGTCCTGTGATGGAGGCACGCAATCTCGTCAAGGTCAGGTACCTGTCCGACAGGGAGGAATACGTTGACGACACGACCCTGAACGAGCTGATATCCTCAAAAAAGATACGAGAGCTCTACCGTCCTTCCGAAGGCCGGTGGGTGGGAAAAACCCTTCTCGCGATCCGGAGGGAGAGAAGCCTTTACCCGGGTATGGAACGAAGAGCCCTCAACCGCAGGATCTTTGCCCTGAAAGACCGGACGCTCGACGATTATCGCCGCAAATCGGAAGCCCCGCCGGCGCGCCGCCGCATCGACATCTACTGCTGACCATCTCTTTCCGCCTGCACCTCAATTTGATTTGACATTTTTCGTTCCTGGTGTTTTTATAAATCTGTCCACAGGGCGTGACTTCGCACCTTTACGTGTTATCCACGCGTCGCTGAAGACAAAGAGGCTCTTTCTGTTCGTCCGGAGAACGTCATGAAACGTGAAAACGACCCCGCCACCCCTGTGAGCGGGGTTCCTCGTTTGTGTTGCTGTGATGCCGCCGGAACGTGCAGGCGGCTCGGGGCACGGTTCCCATGAACAAAATACTGATCACCGACGGAGAAAGGGATCTTCGCGAATCACTGAAGGATACCCTCGCCGGCGAAGGGTACAGCGTCGTCCTTGCCGGAAGCGGCCTGGAGTGTCTCGAAAAGACGAGGAACGAGGAATTCGACCTGACGCTCCTTGCCATGCGCCTCCCCGACATGAGCGGCATCGAAGTCCTTCAGAACCTGATGGAACATCATCACGATGCCACTGTGATCATCATGACCGCCTTCGGTGATGTAGAATCGACCCGTGAAGCCCTCGAGATGGGTGCCTTTGATTTCATCCACAAGCCCGTCAAGAGGAAGACCGTTGCCTGTATCGTCAAGACAGCCCTTGAAATGCGCTGCCTGCGACCCGAATTCCGGAAGATCATCCACAAGAACAAGCAACGCTACGGCTACCACAACATCATCGGAAGGAGCGAGGCTCTCCAGCACGTCCTCGAGGTCCTTACCCGGGCGGCCAGCAGCGAGTCGGTCACGATCCTCATCGAAGGGGCGAGCGGCACCGGAAAAAGCCTGGTTGCCAAATGCCTTCACTACAACGGTCTGCGGGCCTTCCAGCCCTTTGTCGAGATCAGTTGCGCATCCATTCCCCCCACCCTGCTCGAGACCGAGCTCTTCGGCTACGAGGCCGGTGCCTTCACGGACGCAAAGAGACCCAAGAAGGGGCTTGTGGAACTGGCCCACGGCGGGACGATCTTTCTCGACGAAATCGGTGAGATGCACCCGGCGCTTCAGTCCAAGGTGTTGCAGGTGCTCGAGGAGAAGACCTTCCGGCGTGTCGGCGGGACGAAAAACATGGAGGTGGATGTCCGCATCATCGCCGCGACCAACAAGGATTTGAGGTCGGCCATCACGAACGGCACGTTCCGGGAAGACCTCTACTACCGGCTGAACGTCGTCAACATCCACCTGCCGACGTTGCGGGAACGGAAGGCGGACATCATGCCCCTCGTCGAGCACTTCACACACCTCTACAGCAGGGAATTCCGCAAGCCGCTCAAGACCGTCTCCGATGAAGCAAGGGACCTCCTCGTTCGCTATGACTGGCCCGGGAATGTCCGAGAATTGCTCAACACCATCGAGCGGATCATGATCCTGGAGGATGGAAACGTCATCCGGCCGGAGAATCTACCGGCGGAAATCCTGACGCGGAGCGGCAATGGGAGAAGTATTCAGGTTCCCGACCCGGCAGATTTCCTGGATGAAAAATCCGCCGCGAACTATGAAGAACTGACGAGAGAGTTCCAGACAGGGCTGATCCGGAGGGCTCTGGAGAGGAGCCACGGAAACAAGACAGAGGCGGCCCGTTTTCTCGGCCTGCCCCGCCTTGCCCTCTACCATCAGATGAAACGTCTTGGATTGTTAAAGAAATGAACGTTCATTTTCTCAACAGATGCTGATATTTTTAACGCTTTTCTTTCATCATCCGATTTCTCCTGTCCATACCGCAAACCCTGTCTTCACTTGTTCTATCCCGGGAAGTCTTTGTTTTTTTTGCCGAATGACCGGCTCTTTTGTTTCCCTCAACCTCCCTGCATTGCTCCGGTCGGTCGAGTCAGAGGCGTGTACATCGATGGCATCTCCTTTGCTGTAGATAGAATGCGCTACAAGAAGATCATGCGCCAAAGATCTTCCGAAAGGGCTGTGCAGGATGCCTCAAACCCCCGTGGGTCCTGCACAACCTGTGAATGCTTAAAGGATGGGAAAGAGGTTCCACCGGGCGAGAAGGAAACCATAAGGAGGATGTCGCTTTTCCACCCTTTTGTTTTAGTCTTTCATTTCATCGGCAATACCTGCCTGGGCGGAATGGTTGCTCGGGGAGTATTGTGTTTTTTTTAGGCAAGGCGTCTATTCCACAGAGAAAGGAGGTGTGAAAAAGTTTTTCAAGAGGATACAGCGTCTTGACATTCCACCGTTCTTACTTGTTCATTGACCCACAAAAAAGGAGGATTTTTTATGGCACATGAACATAGCTTTGCAACTCCCGCTCCTGCGGGACTCGGGGCTCTCGCAGTAGCCTGCTTTGGTTTCGCCGCAGTATTTCTTGGCTGGGTAAAGGTAGAAGGCCTGCCCATCCTGACAGCCTGGC
>Ga0302242_1001163_pt1 | contig 20879 bp, 9 predicted proteins | sample AAG_UR_Lys_MG_FD_193510 | JGI IMG/M metagenome (GOLD analysis project Ga0302242, IMG submission 193510) | Enriched activated sludge microbial communities from anaerobic digester in WTTP, New Holstein, Wisconsin, United States - AAG_UR_Lys | ecosystem: Engineered > Bioreactor > Anaerobic >...
CCCGGAACGGTAAGCACAAAGACGCCCAAAAGCGAGAGCGCAAAGGCAAAAACAACGCTCAGCAGGATCACATTGAACATCGGGTTTTGGTTTTGGAAGCCCCAACCCTGCGTCTCACCTGCGCTGCGCAAACCGATGAAAATACCCGCCAAAATGGCAAAAGACAGCAGCACACCCAAGCTGTAAACCAAGGTGTGTAAGAGCACCTTACCCCTGTCTTGGTGAGCTTGATTGACGATCGCCATCACGCGGATGGGCAGGATGGGCAATACACAAGGTGTGATATTGAGGATCAAACCTCCCAACAGCGCAAAGAGCATATACTTGAGGATGGTGCCCATGGAACTCTCTTCCTTTTCTTTGGGCTGATCGCCCTCGCTGGGTAAAGCCTCAGCTTCCGATTGTTCAGCCTGCTCAACTGCTTCGGTTTCCTCAGCTTCCGCTCCTGCGGCTGCGATCGGCTTTTCTGTACCCGGCTCTGTATTTGCCGCGGCAAGAATCTCCAGTGCCACTTTTCCCACGGCTTCGTCCGGCGGTTCACACATGCCATCATCAAAACAGAGGTTATAGGCCAGGGTCGCTTCGATATTGACTTTGCCGGCTGGCGCATCTTTCTTTACCGTAAAGGGCAGGGTGAGCTTTACCGATTTGTGATAGTCCCATTGGGTTGCACTCACCACCTTGTAACCTTTGGGATAGATAACTTTTCCAAAACTCAGCGAAGGATGTGAAGCCTCCAAATAAAAGTAAGCAGGGTCGCTTGGATCATGGCTCTGATGCTTTCCATCCGGAATGCTCAAAGTAGCCGTGATGACGCCCTTGTCGCCCGGCTCCAATTTGGCCGGCGAAATGGCAAATTTCACACTCTGCCCCATCAGCAAAGTGCTCAGAAACAGCAAGATCACTGCCGCAAATAAAAGTCTCTTCTTTTGCATGTCTTTCCTCTTGAGGGTGCTATTTTAATGAGTTTAAGTCATAATTAACTTAGACGAGCCAGAATGCACGATAGGCTCCATTTGTCAAGTCTCATCTTCAGAAAAGGCTATGAGAATGTGAGTTTTTGCGGAATCGCTAACTGCAATCGTGTTTTTATTGTTTGGTTTTCCCTTTCTGGTTACGAAGCATTCACAACCACGACTCACAATTGGCCAACTCCACCTAACGCACTCGCATCTATGTAAATGCGCCAGCACTCACAACTCACAACTCACAACTCACAACTGGCCAGCTTGCTGGCCTGTCCCTTCATAATATACTCTGACGATGTTGCCCAGACGAAGAAAAACCGTTTTTTCGAATCTCGTAACTGCTCGACCTACATACACCTGCGCAAAGCTGCAAAATTTGATACTTTCCTTGCCAAAGTGTAATATCCGGCGATGGGCTCTACAACAGAATTCCTCACCAAACAGAACCGCTGCAGCCAGTCATAAACCGGCTGCAGCTTATCTTTGTGAAATCACAGTCAATTCTATACTGCAGTCATTATGATTGATCACTAACGGAATATCAAATAGAGTACTCCCATGATAATAAACAGACTGTTTATCAGCATTAACACTATCGGCAAGCGCAGCAATCCTTTAATATTTGGATCACCCGCTTGTTTTTGCCCAAATTCTTTCAAACCACCTGCAATAGATTCCAAAAGTTCCTTAGTATTGCGGTCTATTGGAGGAGTTATCACCGATATATTGGCAGGCTTATTCTCATCAGATGATACAAGGTATTCCATATACTCATCGTCTGAAACTGGCGAGCCGTATGGATCGAAGTAATACTCAAAACCAGTATGCGGGTATGAACAGAAATAGACTATACACTGGCATAAATCCATAATCTCGTCTTCGGATAAATCATCAGTGCAGAAGTACTTTTCTGCACTACCTTCTGAAATGATAATACTCTGTGTTTCCTCATCGTAATATCTGAATTTCTCAACGCGAGCATTCATGATAGCAGTGATAATCTTAGCCACTGCTTTGCGATCCTCTGTATAAACGTAGATGAAATAATCCAAAGCATCAACTGAGATTGTCTCCAATGTGGTGGGAAATTGTACCATATGGGAGTTCATATTGATAAAAGCCCTAAGACCTTTGATCGCATCCCCTGGACTCTTGGCAAGAGCCTTTATCTCATTTTCTTTGGGTAATGAATAAGGGACTAATTTGTTGTTTCTAAGCCTGATGGCAAACCACTCTACCAAGTTAGAAACCAACTCCCCAATAAGCCCTTCATCTGGTTCAATGGAGAATCTTCGAAGGACTCTTTCCAGCTTCTCTCTCAATTTGGCATAGCTCCAATCAAATACCAACGCTGTGTGGAACACCTTTTTGGTTTCTGAGTGGATAGCAGTAGTGCTAATCACTACATCCAAGGCATTCAGCTCTTTAGGTTCAACCTTCTGGGACAAGCTCCCCTTCTCTTTTCCTCTTGAGTCAATCTTTACTTTAACGGCCTCCTGCAGTTTGGCATGGAACACGATTGCCTCTCCAACTTCCAAGTTAATGAGCCCTTTCTTCTGCTTAAAATCGAGGCCTATAGCATCTCCAACTGCATTACGATCATCAAGAGAAAACAGGCGGTGAATAATCTTGAGGTTTGTGTTCTTGACTACATCCGGACTGATTTTTGTGGGTATCTGATCTGCCACCATGATACCCTGCCCATACGCCCTGATCTCGGACAGGATGTGGTTAAAAGTCTCGATTGCCTTGCCCTTCATGTCCGCAATTTCATCGTTATTGATCTGTTGCACGTTCTCTAACAATCTGTGAGCTTCTTCAATAACGAGCAAATGCCTCAACTTTGCCTCAGATTCAGCACCTTTGGCTATGTAGTATTCATAAATACTAACCAAAAGGAGCCCCATGATAAAGACCTTTTCTTGAGCGTCACCTATCCGTTCCAGTTCAACTACCGTGGGACAACTTAGCAGTTCGCCTATACCAGTCCCGTGCTTGGTGTTTAGCATGACACCCTTGGCACCACTCTTTAGACTTCCCACTCTTACCTTTAGGGCTGCGGTGAGATCGTTTTGAAAGTCAATTGAGTATCCTTGAATGCTCACGATATGATCTATAGCATTGTAGAGATCGTCCAGAGTGGGAAACAGCTCAGAATTATCGACAGAAGCATCATCCCAGTAGATATTGTGCCCCGACTTGAAATCCCAACCATGCCATTGGTAGATATAGTAGAATGCGGTTTCCAAAACGTAGGGCATGGGACCATACATGGGAAACGCTGCGATGAATATTGACTTTAAGAGATCCAAATGAGTCTGGAGGTGAAATCCGTTCGCACCCTTTTTATAGGGAAACTCGAAGGGGTTTATCTTCAAACATTTTTCTGTCTCAATTCCCAATATATAGCGTCTAAGTCCCCCTATATTTAAATCTTTATACTCGGTCTTAGCTGGCTCAAGAATCAAAAAGGGCTTCTTGTCTTCATACAAAGTCATAAGTAACGATTTGATCGTAGTAGTTTTACCACTGCCTGTAACACCTGTAACAAGCGTATGTTTCACCAAATCATCTGGATCAATGGTTACAGGCAGACGCGTTTGGTAGTTATGAAACAATGTTCCCAAGCGATATTCACTCGAGAGCTTCGCTGCATCATCTATGGTTCCATAATCGATCTCTTCAATGTAGCTAATGCCTGGTATCTTAGTTTGAGGAAAAGCAAAAAGCGCACTGACGAAGTTTACGTTTGTGATACATCTAAACAACTGGTTGTATTTAAAGAAGTTATCAGATAATTTATTTACCCGCTTTGGCATTTCCAATTGCGCGTCGTAATTTAGGATACTTAGTTTATCATCAAGCTCCCAAGGACGGTCTTCGAATAGATACCGGATATTGGTGTTCACACCGATTTTTTCACTTCCCGTATATAGTGACGCCCTTAAACGCCCCAAATCATCCTCATTCTTAGCGTAAAATGTGATAGCTGGTCGTAAGAAATGAGGAAAGGATTGATTCATGATATAGTATAAGTCGTAAAGATAGTTGAACAGCGACTCTTTGTCGACAGAGACCTCAGTCTGAGACCATCCCACTAACAATACACTCTGGTTAGAACTCTCCTGTTTCTCACCCGATAATTTACGAATAAACCGGCTTAGTTCTGACAGAATAAAGTTTGAAACAGGCCAAAAGCATATGAAAAACTCCATCTCAATAGCGAAATCCATATCTCTATTGTTTGACACAAAATCGTCTATCGGGTTGGTAGTAGCCCCATTGGCTACGTTGATGTGATAAGATCCACAAAGTTTCTCATGCTTATTCAGTCCGCAATTAAATTCATCTACCCTCTCCCAGACACTGCCTGAGCTATCTAAAACATCACCATTAAATGAGGGTGTTTTGACATAATATGATAATAGCTGGTTGATATACTCGATTCGAAAAACAAATCTGATGCCTTCGTCAGAGCTTGGTTGTTCTGAAACAAGTTTTAGCAACTGTCGGAAGTTCATGAAGCCACTATTAAGCTCTAATACAACGTCTGACCTTCCATTTTGAACTCGCATCTTCTCCATTTTGTTAGAATATCTAATACTTTTTAGCTTATATAATGCCATCTTGATCCTCCTCACTCACAAGCCAAAACAACACATATTGATCGGCTTTGGTTTTTCGCTCTATATCACTCAGCAAGCTTCTCAGCTCCTCACCCACCTTATCTTGGTTGTGCAAAATGAATTCACCAAGGTCCGTTTTGCCAAGCAGGAGTGCTGCAAATCTTCCTATTAGCGTTTGATCGTTAGCTTTGTTGTCAATAATTTTGGGGTCTATTATCCTGGGCTTATCCGACCCATCAAGTTCTTTTAGCCGCTCCAATAGCCGACTCCTATACTCCCGGGCAGATAGAATGGCTTTGAATCTCTGTCTTTCATCTCCTTCAAATGCATTTCCTGCAGCCATGTCGAATCCATTGTATAGCGTTAGTAACCTCTCGTCAGATGAAATTGTGTATATGTGTGGCATCAGTCCTCCTTAAACAGGCTAATTATTTCGGATATTTGTTGATCTATTGTAGGGTGTGTCTCTATAATTCTGATATCATTTTCTGCGGCCATATTAAAAAACTTCTCATATGATTCAGGATTTTCACATATGGCTTCCGATACTGTTTTGCTTATTCCAATACAGCCATTCCCCGTCAACTCTTTGGCTGCCAGGGCTTGATTGATAACATGTTCAGGGTTTTGGTATAATTCAGTGGGGCCATTCTTGATTTCTACGCCCATCCTCTCGCCAGCTCGTATTACTTCACGCCTCGACTTTAAGATTCCGTCCTTCATAGTGAAAGACTTTATGGGCATGTTTTTTTTCAACCTAACATCGAAATCCACCCTAAATTGTCCCCTTTCTGTTGTGACAGACAATTGTCTTTTAACTTCTCCGAATCTGCTAAAATATTGATCGGCATGGAACTCTCCCATTTGACCCTTTAGGTTATTGGATTCATCCATCAATTGGTTAATCGTTGGAGCACGAAGTTCAGCATTTTCTTTAGCCTCACTTATCTTTTTGTGCAGGTGTTTATAGTTTTCTTTGGCAAGTTCTAAGGCATTGGGACTCAGCTCTTTACTTTTGAACAATTCTCTTATCTTGAGACGTTTAATGCCTTCTTTTGCTAATTCCGCCAACTTTAATGTTTCTTTGACTGCTAAAGCCGTCTTTTCTGCAGCCTCTTTGATGACGACTGCTGCACTTATTGGATCCATTGTTTTCTCCTTATCTTCATTATCAGCTCTTTTCTATCTTCCACTGGACCAGCCAACATAATAACCCTTCCAGTATACAAACACTTGGGACAGTGCATAAGAATAGCAGCCACACTCACCTTATCCTCTCCCGGTATTCATCACACGCCAAACGTAAGGCGGATGGCGCATTATTGGGTAAAACTGTTGACTTGCAATATTCAACTAGCCTGTCTGCAGACGGCTTGCATTCATCATCGTGTACTTTCTCCTTATAGTTTAATTCTTCATTCACCGGGTATCCTTGCAAAAACCTGATCCAAGTTTCAATGCTGTATGTTGGTACAATGAAAGCAACCTTTTCTTCCTTTTGCCTGCACGGGATTCCAAAATTCCCGCATTCTTGGTTAAGTTGCCGCATCCTTGCCTCAACTCCTCGCTCATCTCCATCAATAATCACCACAAGGGCACAAGTAACGTGTCTGCTCCTATAAATCTTCAGCTCTAGGGGATACGTTTCTATTACCCTTTTTGCCCCCGATCCACTTCCTGATGACATTTTGCTAAAGTGTATCTGATGTCTCTCCCATCCCATGCCAAGCAAAAATCTGTATGCGAAGGTCTTTTGACGCTTATCCTCGCAGACAACAATGAGCGTTGCTTTCCTTCTTTTACTCATGCTCCCACCCCCGTGCGATGACCTCAGAGAGGCTTAAACTGCCATCAAGCTCGGCTGATGGTAGTTTTACCCGCGTTGGCCCCAGTGGCTCTCGATCAAGGAACCTGCAATCATCTATCCCAAAGTAGTCCATCAGTTCAGGATGATGGCTGGCAATAATAGTCTGGGCAATACCACGGCTGTGATCTTGTAGATCTCTAACACCACAAGCATCATTGAGTTCCATCAGCCAAGGTTGGATCTCAGACAAAGCAACAAAATTAACCGGCTCATCAAGTACCAAAGTTATGCCCAGATCTTTTAATCCAATTATCAGCGTATACAAGACGATTAGTGCTCTTTCACCATCCGAGATACGATCAAAATCGAAGAATTGTATTTTCTGGGGGTTATCTTCACTTTCAAAACCCACTTTCAGCTTTTTGCTGTCACCAATGGTTTCCAGCCTGAAGGAAGCAAAGCCGGGTATAGAATCCCTGAGGTTTTTAAATAACACTGGGATCATGTCCTGATATTCTTGGGAGATAAACCTGTACCAAGAAACAAAATCCGTCCCATAGAGGTTCAACCCAACTGATTCGGATTTACTTGTAGCACTCATATTCTGGGGCTGAATGCTCAGGACAAATAGCTTCTCAAACCATTTTCTGAACCACTCGATTCTACCACTTCTATTAACGTCAGTTGTGATGGTAAGTGCAGACCAGGACGGATCAACAGGGTAATGCAATCCGGAACGGTCATCAATATATACATCAACTTCCCCTTTCAAAAAATCAAACAACGGAATACCATTACATCGTAGGGATTCGGAATCTATTTGCAGTCCCTTTTGTTTCTCATTGTACTCAAGCACAAGCTTGTAATCATACAATCCACCATTACCCTCAACTGACAGCTCGAATGTCTGCTTTTTGGAATCTAACCAAACTGTCATGTCGTCCAGTGAGATGACTTCACCTACTCTATCGCTGCCAGTTATCAATCTTCTGATGCTGTGAAGAATATCCAAGATGCTCGTTTTCCCGCTGCCATTCCTGCCTAAAAGCAATGTCATGGCGTCAAACCCAATCTCGAAATTGACCAAGCACCTGTAGTTGTTTACATACAATCTTTTTAACATCTTATACTCCTTTCCGTCAAGGCAAGCTGCACGCTTTCCATATAGTTAGATACTCCTTATGTCCATTTTCTCACTTGGTGTAAGTATTTTAAGGCTGAGGTAGCTGTCAAGGACAAAGTGCGGTTTGGTGGAGAAAATGCTTCCGTGCTTGCGAGTTTATATTTTGTCATCAGAGAGCGACGGTCAAACACCTACCAAAATAGTAGGAGTTTCTTTCCGAGCTCCGGCACCTGAAAAAGCAGCTCTTTCTGAAAAATTTGACCTCCGCACGGGAAAAAGTTACAGGAAACGGCCATTTTTGACCCCCCTCAAAGCCGCTGTTTATGCGGCTTCCCAGCCCCGCCCCTGTTAGCCCCCTGCTCCGTGGAGCAGGAATGGCATAGGATTGCAGCAGGTTACGAGTTTGGGCGGAGTAGGCGCTCGGAAAGGGGTGAACCTTTTCAAAAAGGCAAATGTCTCGAAAATATCTGGTTTTTGCAAGGAAATTAAGCCCCAAAAATGCACACTTTTTTCAACAAACGTGAGCCGGCTTCGCCATCTGAATTTTTCCACGAACAGGGCCGGCTGCGTCGCCCAGTTGTTGGTTGCAGGTTGTAGTTTGACTCCCAAGTGTAGATGGAGACTATGTTTCAGGGATTTCCTATCCAATTAAGGAGAGGTCTACGAATCGCATCAACATCACATTGTCTTCCTCAGCTTCCTGATATCCGGAATCTGCGAGATCACTATGCCGATAAGCGTGATCAATAGCCCCGAAGCGGAGCGCAGGTTCAGCTTGTCTCCCAGGATGAGATAGGCCAAAATCACGGTATAGACTGGGATCAGATTGGTGAAGAGGTTGGATTTGATCACGCCCATTTCTCTGATCACGCCGGTGTAGAGCATGAAAGCACCCACGCTGCCGCAGAGGCTCATGCTCACGATTGCCAGCAGGGGCTTGAGCTGGTGTTGCATGCCAAAGAAATGGGCACCATCAAAGTATAAAAACACGGGGATGAAGTAGATAAGGCCCCAGAGGTTTTGCCAACCCACGATGGTGAGCGCACTGTAGCGATGCGTGAGTGGCTTGATGGTGATGCCAAAGAAGGTGCCGCCGATGACAGCTAAGCTCAGATAGAGCATGCCTTTGAGCGTGCCGCTAAGGTCGGTGGAAGACATGGCCATGATCACCACTCCCGCAAAGGAGACAAAAAGTCCGGCAAAAAGCCAGGTAGAGATGTTTTCCTTGAGCAGCAGCCAAGCCATAAAGGCCGTGACCAAGGGGATGGTGGAAATCACCAAGGCTCCCAAAGTGGACGACACATACATCAGGCCGTTTGTCTCGCCGATAAAGTAGATGAAAGGCTCACAGAAAGCCACAAACATCAGCCGCAGCATATCCTTTGGCTTGGGCTTTTCCCAATGCCCGGTAAAAAGCATGATCGTGAAGAGCAGACCCGCGGCAAGCACCAGCCGTAAAATCACGATTTCATAAGGTCGATAAACCTCAAGGGCTATCTTGACCCAGATGAAGGTGATAGCCCAGAAAAACGTGGCTAAAATGGCCTTGAAGTAGGTCAGCGCTTTAGGTACGGGTTTATGCTTCAAAAGCCGCTTACCACCTTGAAAAAGGCTTTATCTGCCAGAGGTGTGATGTCGAAGGAAGTATCAATTGTCTGACCGATAAACTCATACTCCCCATAAGGATAGCTGGCCTTATAGACCTTGTAGTATGCAGCCCCGGGAACAGCTTCCCAGCTCAGATAAGCGGCCTCAGAGACGATCTGAATATTCACAATCGGTGCGACTGGCAAAGCCTGATCGATAACGAAGCTGAAGGGATCGCTCGGCCCGCAGAGCGGCATCTGGCTTTGACGGCCGCTGCTGTCCTGCACGTAGATATAATACTGCATCTCTTCTCCAAAGGCGGGTGCAATGACCTCCGCTGTCCAGTCATCGTTTCCCAGTGAGCTGAGGGTGGCATATTGCCAAGTGGCATCAGTGGCGGATTTATAGGCCACGTAGGAGCCATTCAAGTCTATGGCATCCACATGAGAGAGGCTGAAATTGATCTCCAAGGGCGAGCTTGCCATGGCGGTAGTCACGGGAGTGTGGATGATCTGGATCATGCCCTCGTCAAAGATAGTATTGGTGCGGCAGTGCAGCGCATCGGTGCCCTGAAAAGCGGAATAGGTGTATCCGTTCACCGTGTAGCCGGGCATGGCGTCACGATAGGCTTGCAGAGCGGCAGCGTCGTTGGCGTTCCCCATCAGCGGCACATAGATGTAATTGTTGAAGATGAGGCTATTGGAATAGGGCTCATCGTTGGGCGTATTGACACGGTAGATGCGGTAAGGCGTTCCGTAGGAGGAAGTTTTGCTCTGCCACTCGGCTACCGAGGCTTCGATGGCGGAGTATTGAGCATGCGATGGCGGCACGCTGCGGATCATCACTTTATCCACGTCCAAAAGCTTGGCCCAGCAGTCAATATGATCGATGTAGGTGCCATTTGGGTCTTGATAAAACTGATATTCGCTCACGCCCAGATAGTCCTCCACCAAGGTCTCAATCTCAGCTTGAGTGTAGGTGTATTCCGTCACCTGTCCACCGCCGGTGTTGGGGTTTCCGTCATTCTCTTCCAGCACCAAAGTGGTAGACATCATCTTGCCCTGGCCGTCCGTCATCATATTTCCACCTGTGGCTACCAGAGGCAGGTAGTGATACTCATAGCCCAAGGCATCGGCAATCACGCTGGGAACGTTATTATCACTGGGTCTGGGGCGGTTGTATTTAAAATCCACCACGCGCAGCTCACGCTGATCATCGAAGACAAACCAGGGGGCGTAATCCCTTACCCAGACGCTGTTTGTGCTGGCATTTATGTAGATCACGTTGCTCATATTGACGCCATTGCTGCTCAGGTTGCTGTGACAACTGCTTTGATCCGATGAACTCACGATCACATATAGCTTTCCGTGCTGTGAAATATCGGCTAATAGATTGTAGGGCAAGCCTAAAGGATAGCGCACCAAAACTCCCTTGGCGGGCTCCCATTCGGCCACTAAACGCGGGCTGGGAGGATAAGGTGAGGCCAAAACCTGCAAGGAAACGGGGATGTTGTAGGGGTTTTGATTGGTAGCATCGGAATTGATCTGGATGGAGGCATGATGCGTTCCCACGCTCAAAGATGCGGCATTATAGCTCACAGTGAGCGTCACAGAGCCACCTGTGGGGATGGTTCCGCTGGTAGGGCTCACGTTGCCCCAAGTGGCGAAGGAGGCATTGGTGTTCCAGGTAAGCGGCAAGTCACCGCTATTGCTCAGGATAAGTGTGCTGCTGCCGCTTTCATCCTCATGCACGGTAGCAGAAATGGAAGTAGGATTGGAGGAAATGGCAGGCCCGCTCATCTGAGGGTAAATCTTGAGGCGGATGTTGGGGAGGTCGTAGCTCCTTGAAAGATTTGTGGGAGCACCATAGTCATTTTGAGCCCGCCTGACTCTATAGGTGCTGGCAGATGTATAAGTCCATCTCGGATAGGCACTTGTCCAGTATTGATAGCCTTTCACGATCAGGATACTCAGGTTTGATGTGCCGTTGTATTCAAATTGAGAGCTGAGCGGCACTTCCATCCAGCCGCTGGTGCTATGGTTTGGATAGCTGCCGCTAAACACCAGAGTGTAACCTGCTGTGCTGTAAGTTCCATTGTCCTGGGTGCTGCTGGAAGTGTGTTTCATGTAGATCTGAACTGCCTCAATTGGATTCGTATCACTCCCACTGCTCTTGTAGAAAGCGATCTTTTCTATCCTGCCGGCCATGCCAATCTCAGAACTCAAGTAGATGGCTTCGTGCGCGCTGTAACTGTAATACCTATTCAGCGGATATGATTGTGTATCCGTGCCGTTGCCGATGGTCACCGCGATGGGATCACCCACCTGCAAGAGGAAGGTTTGGGCGACATAATAGGCACCGGTGATGGCCATGACGTCAAAACTGGCAGAGCTGCCTTGAGGCATACTGGCGCTGACGCTGACGGGGAAAGATACCTGGATTGACGCTCCCGCAGCGATGCTCTGGATATCAATGCTGGAGGTGCCAATGGTGATCCCGGTGGTGGGTGAGCTGAGGCTGACGCTTCCCGCAGGACTGGCTGCTGCGCCGTTGTTGAGTATCGTGATGATGAGGTTGACGTTTTCGCCGGGATCAAGGGTGCCACTGTTGTTGCCTGTGCTGTCGTTCACCAGAATGTCTCCCAAGGCTAAGGCTGGTGCTTTGGCGATCAAGACAAATTCATGAGTCCAGCTTTGGGTGCCTGAGGTGATGCTCAGGCTGAAGTTCAACTCCGTGCCATCCAAGAGGTTATCTGCCAGTTGAATGCCAAAAGCGGAATGGATGTCCACAGTCACACCCGCTGCGATAGCATCCGTCTGATGCGTGTTGTTGGTGAGCGTCACGCCGGTGGTGCTGCAGGACAGGGTAAGAGTGAGCGCAGCAGAAGGTTCTGAACCCGAATTCTTCAGCTTCAGGCTCAAGGCTCCGCTTTCGCCAAATTCCGGCTCATCGTTGTTGTTATCCTGCCAAGTGGCCTCTTCCACATCAATCCAAGGCCCGGAAGGTGGAACTTGGGTAACGGTAGCGATGTAAGTGACTCGATTATGCGCCGTGACTGTAAGGGTGTAAGTGGCTGAGCCTTCCGGCATTCCACTCAAAGAGAGAGTGACGGTACCGGCGGAGTTGGTGTAGCCTCGCCCGAGGATGTTGTTATTGTTGGTCAAAGCCACTAAAGCATTGGCAACTCCGGTATTGACCGTCAGCGAAGTGGTGCCCTGAACTATGCTGTTGGGGTGGGTTACGTTCATGGCAGTAGGAGTCTTGCTGCGCACCAAGAGAGCAGCGTCTCCAAAGATGTGCCAAGTCTTGAACATATTCACGCCATCAGTCCCATAGACGTCCATCATCTTGCAGGAAGCGTTGTAGTAAAGCCCGCCTGCGGTGAACTTCTGCTCGCCCACCAAGAGGTCGTTAAACTCATCTTGAGCCCGCATGGGAGAGGCCCAGGACTGATTGATGGATGAGGCATATATGGTCACCGAGCCGCCGTTGGCATTTCTCTGCCAAGCCTCAGCAAAGCAGGTTTTGGCAACGAAGTTGCCGTTTACGCAGGCCACGTCCATGATCACGGGCGTTTTGGTGCCGTTGGTGAGGTTGGAAGCATTGGTGTTGTTAAAACCGGTGGTGACCCAAGAGGTGTCTCCCCCGTGCCCCACATAGTTGATCAAGCCACGTCCGGCATTGACGTTGTTGGTAACGGTCGAAGCAGAGGCATTCGGATCGTAAACCTGATCCACGCTGGTGTAGCCGTAGTTGAGCAGCTTAGTTCTGATCACGTTCATGTGCTGGATGTCTGTTTCGCCGTTGTCTGCGCTGCTACTTCCCTCACTTGAGGCGATGCCCATGGCGCGGGAAAGCCAGTTGTCGGCAGTCGTTGCGTCCCTTTCGTAGGCGATGGTTTTGTTTACTTGCGCATTGACATCCGCCACCGACTGAGCACTGAAGCGTCCGATAAAGATGTCCGGATAGTTGTCGCTACCTGCAACCAACGAGAAAGTGGGGTCTGATCCGCCACTTTGGTGAGTGAGGGTGGGAATCTGGGGTGCGTCTCCAACAATCTGCACATAGGCGATGGAATTGTCTGCATTATAGCGGTTTTGGATGTAGGATTGAAGTTGTGCGGCAGTGCTGCCGATGGTGGAAAAGTTGATCAATTCAGTCTCGATGCCCTTTTGCTTTTTCCAGTTTACATAGGGCTGGATAGCGTCCATAAAGCTGGAGTGGCAGATCACCAACAGCTTGCCAAAGCTATCATTCACAGGCGTATAGCGATGTGAAGGCCAGTTGATAAAGTGCTGAGCGTAAACCTGCTCAAAGTCACGGCTAAAGCTGCTGCGGGAGGCGTCCAGCGTGTTCACCTGACTCTCGCCTTCGGCATAAATGCGCAGCTTAAAGCTCTTGAAAATGCGCAGCGTCTGGCTCACCGGATTGTAGGCAAAGGGCGTGGCATTGACCGTGATTCCACGATAATCCCTCAAAATATACGGCTCGGAGAGTGTGGCAATCTCGCGGGGATAAAACTCGTCCTTCTCATAGACATCAGCAAACCGGTAAGGAACCGTCTTGGGGTCAATATTGCGCGGGATCACACCCTTGGAGGGCGCCACCTTGAGCTGCAGGTCTTCATAAATTACGTCATAGAGCTCCAGATGCATCTGTGCTCTGCCGTCAATGATGATGCTGCGATTGACCACCGGCAAAGCGGGATAGCCTTCAAGCTGCAATACACCCTCTTTCTCCAGGATCAGGTGCTGCCAAGTTTCGTTATCAATCTCGACAGATTCACTCTCGAAGCTGCCAATCTGAAAATGTAATATAGTCTGCTCCGCACTGCTTTCCAGCACGTTTACGAGCGTTTCTCCAGAGCCCAGTTGCAAACTTCCCGCCATCAAAAGCAAAGGAAACAGCAGCAACAAGCTAAGCCAAATCCGATCTAAGTATTTCATTACTTTTACCCTTTCATTGTGTTCTGATATTTGGAGGTCATGCAATTCCCAGCTCACGAAACTGTCAATAGGATTGTGAGAGCCGGACTTTATCCTGCGCAGTCTGGCCAATAAAAAAGCCCACCAAAAGGCGGGCTCCATAAGGATTCGTTATTTCTTCTTGTGACGGTTTTTGCGAAGGCGTTTTTTACGCTTGTGGGTGGCAATTTTGTGTCTTTTACGTTTCTTTCCGCAAGGCATTTGAGGTGATCCTTATTCCGAAATCTCGATGTCCGTCACCAAGTCCTTGATTTCACGTGAAAACTTGAAGGTGGGAACGGTGCGAGCTTCGACCGGTACTTTGACGTTGGTCTTGGGATTACGACCCATGCGGGCTTTACGTGTTTTGAGTTTAAAGGTGCCAAACCCACGGATCTCGATGTGGTGACCCTCGGCCAAGGTGTCCTTTACTGCTTGCAAGAAGGCATCAATCATCAGGGCGACATCCTTACGAATGTAGCCAGTGTCCTCCGCGACTTTTTTTACCAAATCTGCTTTTGTCATTGTTATCTCCTTAGATTTAATCATTTATCTTTAGTTGGTTTTTCCGATTCGGGTATCAAAGTATTCAATGATATAAAGTTAGCTTTTATGTCAAGTGAAAAGTTCAAGAAAAGCTTAAAAATGAGGCTAGTAGCCGATTTAGGGTAGTCGGGAATTTCGGGTCATCAAGGTAAATCAAGACGGATGGAAGGGGTTTTTTCCACGAATGGGGGGCGACTGTGTCGCCCAGTTGTGAGTAGTGAGTTGTGAGTTGTGAGCGGCTTCGCTGGTTTCTTGGATGCGCGTGCTTTTTGCCGAGATCCGTATAGCTCTGAGGCTCCTTGTTTTTCCCACGAATTACACGAATTAACACGAATTGTATGATGAGAGAGTCCACAGATGCACACAGATTTTCACGGATGAGGGATGTACGGGTACTCCTGTAGGGTCGGTCGCCGGACCGACCATCCCCAAAACCATCCGCTCCTTCTACAAAACCATCCGCACCCCTCACCAAAAATCACCTGTATTTACACCTCCAGCGCAGCGACTGGCGACTGACGACTTGCGAATGCAAAGCCGCACCGACCAGAGAAACGAATGTTCACGAAAGAGGGACGCATGCGGTTCCGATCGATTAAGGTGGCTGGCAGATGATATCTGAATAATCTGCTTCTCCAGCCATCAAACGTCAGTCAGATTATAACTCACGTAATTTTGTGCTACTTGTAGGTAAATATATCTTGACAACTTTTAAACCCCAATTATATTGTACCCATAGCTCAAAGTAGACCTCTGCCGCTTTCGTACACTTGGCAGGGACATAGGATCATGACCAGGTAATTATCGCACAATACTGTATTTATAAAGGAGAAACACAATGAAGACGATTGTTTTAACACTCGTATTCCTAATGCTGGCAGTCATGGCTTTTGCCCAGGCTCCGTCTCGTTGGGTGATTCAAAGACTGCAGTTGGATCCTGAATGTCCCATGGATATCGTGGATTATGTCACCAACACAGGTAATACTGACAGTGAGCACTACATAATGAGGGTGCTTCACGTAGAAACAAATGAGTTAAGAGGCACAGATTTAGGTGCACCTCCAAGTAGTATGAGGATTTGTAAAGTTGGTAATGAAAGTGATGGTTATATGGTTTTAGCCCTGTTCAATCAAAGTCTTTGGCCCTACCAGTGGTTTCTAGGCGAACACCTCAAGATCATGATCTGGCATACCCATGATACAGGTATCCATAGTGGCGTGCACCCCTATCCTAATTATGAGTATGTAGAAAAGACCATTGAGGTGACCTATGATCATAGTGCGATTGTCTACACCGGCTCGGCAAATTGGCTCATCGTGCCTCCTGCTCCAGTTGCCGCCTATTCCTTCACTGTAAACTCAAACATTCCCGGTGCCGCCATTTACAAGAATGGTGAAGACACCGGCAAAGTCACTCCCTACACCTTTACAGGTCAGACTCAAGAAATCTGTGGTGTTTATAGCCTGGTTTTGGGCGATATTATTTGGAAACCCGCGAGCTACAACTATCAAGGCACCGAAAATCAGTCAGTCGACTTTCTCGTTACCTTTCACCCTGACAGTTGGGCGACTATAGGCGGAGGAACCACATACAATGATTCTCATTCATATCCGGCTGTATATGGTGGCTACCGGCGGAATGCCCGCGAACAATACATAGTGACAGCCAGCGAGTTAACTGCGGCAGGAGTGCAACCCGGGATGATCTGTTCCATTAAATTCAATGTGGCAAACCCCAATGGCTGTGGCAGCCTGCCCTTCTATAGCATTTGGATGGGAACTACTGACGCCACGGAATTTACAGATAACAACTTCTTTACCGATCTCACCAGTGTATTACTGTGGAGAAGAATCACTCCCACACAGGGATGGAACACCCACCAGCTTGCTACACCCTTCTACTGGGATGGAACCTCCAACATTGTGATCCAAACCAGCTTTAGCATGCAGGGAGCAGCCACGCAAAACGCCAGCACCTACTACACTACCACTTCCGAATATAGAGCCATGTATTACTGTAGCGATTCTGTTGCCTGGAATACCGTCAATACAGGAACTCGTAGCTATAACCGTCCCAATATCATGATAGGAATAGCAGATGAGCCAGAACTTTTGGTCAACCCTTCGTCTTTGGACTTTGGGCGTATTCCGATCAATGGCGTAGAAAGCATGAATTTCAGAGTTATCAACACTGGAGGTGGAACACTCAACCTCACGGGTATCAGCCCCTGGTCTGATGGATTCTTTGAATTGGACGAACCTCGCAACTTCCCGATGGCTTTGGAATTTGGGCAAAGCTGGTATTTGAGTGTCGTGTATTCTCCCACGGCTGTCGGAAATCATTCGGCAAACTTCAACATAACTGCTGAAACTGACAATGCAAATTTGGTGGTGAGTGGTGAATGTTATGATCCGGTGATCTATTCCATACCCTACTGTGAAGAATTTGAATATTGGCAAACGGATGGTACTCCGGTGCGGGAATGGACGCAGTATACAGAAGGTAGTACGGTTAATTATTGGATGGCCAATTCCAGCCAAACATCCTTCAATTGCATCCCTCGTAATGGAGCTTTCAATGCCATCTTGAGGTCTACCGGCAATGCTTGGTTGATGAGGCCCTTCTCTTTGCAGGCGGGACAATCCTACACCGTTGAAGTATGGGCGAGACAGGATGGACTCAATGCATCAAATGCCAGTGTGGGTTTCTACTATGGAACAGATGGAACCCCTGACGCCATGAACAATATCATCGTCGACCAAACCGGAGTCGTCAACAGTGGGTATCAGTTTATTTATGGCAGCTTCACTCCTGCTGCCGATGGCATATATTGGATTGGCATTCACGGTATTATCGCCAATGCCCACTATCTCAGCATCGACAGCTTCTGGGTGACTCGAACGCCTCCAGGGCCCATACTTTCCTATTTCCCCACCCCTCTGAACCTCGGCACCTTACAAATCAATACCGCCTCAGAGTATCAGGATCTAACTGTGTTCAATTATGGTATGGGAACTCTGAACTTGAGTGCTGCCGACATCAGTATCATTGGAGATGATGCAGCGATGTTTGAATTTGATCCTGTCAATCTTCCTTTTGCTCTCACTTATCGCCAAACCGGCATCATCCCGGTGCGTTACTGTCCCACTACAGAGGGTGCACATACCGCTGCCTTGCGTATGGTTCATAATGGGATTAACTATGACGCAGCTCTGGAGGGTAGAGCCTTGGGTGCAAATGCGCTCTTTGAGAGCTTTGAAGGGTATGCATTCCCGCCCTATGGCTGGACTTTGATCAATGAAGGCGGCGGCAACACCTGGTTCCGCTCCGAGACATGGTCAAACACCGGGGTTGCGCATGCCCAGATTGACGCTGTCACCGTAGGCAATAACGACTGGCTGATCACTCCCAAGCTGGCTCCATCAGATTTAAACCACACCTTCAGCTTTTATGGACGCAGTTACGGCACTCAACGTGAAGCGATGTTCAATGTGTTGGTCTTCACCGGAAGTGTTCATTCCATGACTACTGTCGACACCCTAGCTGTCAATGTACAGGCTGACGCCCAGTATTATATGTTACACTCCTTTGATTTGTCAGCATATATCGGCCAGCATATCTATCTGGTCATTCAAGCAATTTCCGCAGGGCAGGGCAATCTGCTGATCGATGATGTATACGGTCCGGACAAGGTGGTTACCTTGCTCCCTGCACCTGTGGTGCAAATAACTCTCTCCGGCTCGGATATCGTGCTAACCTGGGAACCTATCCCCGACGTCCCTCCCGGCCTATATATGATCTATGCTTCAGAAGACCCTTACAACTTTGGTCCTGAACCCATAGCTGAATCTGAAACCTATAGTTATACTATACCCGCAACAGAAGCCAGACGCTTCTTCAGGGTGGTTTACGTTGACAACAGTGACCTTAAGAAAGCCTTGAAAAAACCTTAAAACTCCTAAAGAGATGATGCTGACCCGCATGTCTGTATGGATGTGCGGGTTTTTGGTTTTTATACGGATGAGGGTCGACTTCGTCGCCAGTCGTCAGTAGCCAGTCGTCAGTCGTCAGTCGCTGCGCAAGCGATGTAGATGGATGTGTTTTTAGTGGTGACTGAGACCGTAGTTAGAGAGTTTTGCCACAAATTACACGGATGAGGGGTGTACGGGCGCTCCTGTAGGGTCGGTCGCCGGACCGACCATCCCCAAAACCATCTGCTCCCTCTACAAAACCATCCGCACCCCCTCTACAAAAAACACCTGTATTTACACAACCAGCGCAGCGGCTCACAACTCACTACTCGCAACTCACAACTGAAGCGAAGCTGCCCCCGCCCTTACTTAGCCGCCCGGTGATTACTCGGAGCCACTCGGGAAAAACCCGAGTATCGCCACGGCATCACCGCTCGGCTAAGCAAGGAAGACGTAACCGGCACTCGCCACGTACGGGCGCTCCTGTAGGGTCGGTCGCCGGACCGACCATCCCCAAAACCATCCGCTCCCTCTACAAAACCATCCGCACCCACCCAAAAACCATCCGCACCCACCCAAAAACCATCCGTATCCCAGCAAAAAACACCCGTATCTACACCTCCAGCGCAGCGACTGACGACTGACGACTGGCAACTGACGACTTGGGAAGCGGCGCTTCAGCGAGCGCCCGTACACACGCCGTCAGCACGTTTATATCCCTCTGAACTTGGTCGGTCCGGCGACCGACCCTACGCCAACATCGTCATCCGTGAAAATCCGTGTGCATCTGTGGACTTTCTCATCATACAATTCGTGTTAATTCGTGTAATTCGTGGGAAAAACAAGGAGCCTCAGAGCTGTACGGATCTCAGCAAAAAGCACGCGCATCCCCGAAACCAGCGAAGCCGCTAACAACTAACAACTAGCAACTAACAACTGGGCGACGCAGTCGCCGCCCTCTTCGCGGAAAACAAAACGTCAATGTTGACAAATTAGCCCCTTTCATTCTTTTTGAGCACATGAATACTCAAAATCGTAAACCTACCCGCCAAATCAAGCTGGGCAAGCTGCTCATCGGTGGTGGTGCGCCCATTTCCATCCAGAGCATGCTCAGCGTGCCCACTTCGAACGTGAAAGCCTGTCTGGCTCAGCTCAAGGACTTGGAGCTGGCCGGCTGTGAGATCGTGCGGCTCAGCGTCACCAATCTCGAAGACGCCAAAGCACTGAGCATCTACAAAGAACGCACGTCCATGCCCATCGTGGCAGACATTCATTTTGATTATAAGCTGGCTTTGGCCGCTTTGGACAACCATGTGGATGGGCTGAGATTGAATCCCGGCAATATCGGCGGCCGGGAAAATGTGGAAGCGGTGGTGAAAGCCGCAGCCAAGCAGGATATTCCCATCCGCATCGGCGTCAATAGTGGCTCGCTGCCTCAGGATTTGCTTGCCGAGCATGGAGTGTGTGCTTTTTCCATGGTGGAAGCGGCTTTGCGGCACGTGCGCATCCTGGAAGAGCTGGATTACCGCAATATCAAAATCTCCGTAAAAGCCTCGCATCTGCCACTGATGGTGGAGTCTTACAGGCTGTTGTCCTCTGAGGTTGATTACCCCTTGCATTTGGGCATCACGGAGGCGGGCACGCTCTTCTCTGGCACCGTCAAGAGCTCCATGGCTCTGGCGCTCTTGTTGTATGAAGGGATTGGAGATACGTTGCGGGTTTCGCTTTCGGCAGACCCGGTGCAGGAAGTGAAGGTGGCGCAAGAGATACTCAAGGGTTTGCAGTTGCGTCAGGGCTTGAATATCATCTCTTGTCCCACCTGCGGACGTACCAAGATCCGGCTGTTTGAGCTGGTGGACAAGGTGGAAAAAGCGCTGGCTCCCTATCGGGACAAGAATCTCACCGTGGCCGTGATGGGCTGTGCGGTGAATGGCCCCGGTGAGGCGAGGGAAGCGGATTTTGGCATTGCGGGCGGAGATGGCGAGGGCTTGCTCTTTGCCAAAGGCGAGATCATCAAAAAGGTGGCGGAAGAGCATTTGGTAGAGGCGCTGATGGAATTGGTCAAACAACATAAGGATATATAACATATGATTTTGTGGCAGTTGTTTATCAGCTTCCTAAAGATAGGAGCTTTTACCCTGGGTGGTGGCATCGCCATGATCCCGATTATGAGACGTGAGGTGGTGGAAAAGCATAAGTGGCTTACAGATATGGATTTTCTTGATGGCGTGGCTGCGGCGCAGAGTTCGCCCGGGCCCATCGCCATCAACATGAGTATCTACGTG
>Ga0302242_1001187_pt1 | contig 20518 bp, 18 predicted proteins | sample AAG_UR_Lys_MG_FD_193510 | JGI IMG/M metagenome (GOLD analysis project Ga0302242, IMG submission 193510) | Enriched activated sludge microbial communities from anaerobic digester in WTTP, New Holstein, Wisconsin, United States - AAG_UR_Lys | ecosystem: Engineered > Bioreactor > Anaerobic >...
GCATTGAACGTTTCTTACCACGATCCTTGCGGATCGTTTGGTGTACATAGTCTTAATTGACTAAATTTCTGCACTATGTAGTTTCCAAGGTTCTTACGGCCACCCCTTTGGGGCTTCCCGTTTTTGCTGCTTTCGCAGCTCCGTTCGTTGGCTTGTGCTTCCCGAGCGGCTTAATTATCATATCGCTTTTGGCCTTCTGTGTCAACCTCTTTTTTTCGATTTTCACATTTTTTCTTTGGCCTCGGCGGAGCTTTTGGCTTCCGTCGGCGACAGCTTTTATAGAATAGCACCCTGCCTTCTAACTGTCAACCACCTTTTCTGTATTTTTTCTGTTTTCCTCGTTTTTCTCCATTTTCCCTTTCACAAGGCTCTCTTTTGCGGGAAGATAATCCCTTACTTTGCAATGGGTTTCGACGTTTTTTGCGGATACTTTCCCGTGCGTTTCTTCTGCCCCTTTTGTAGGGGAAGGGGTGCATCATCCGCAGTCCCCCACACACTCCGGCCCTATCTGGCAGAGCGGTGGAGCCCCGCAACAAGGTAGATCAGAATTCCTGCAAGATTCAGGATGCCGTAAAAGAGGTACACACCCCGCCCCCCAAAGTCCTCTACGATGAACCCGCCGGCAAACTGGCAGACAATGGTTCCGCAGTTGGATGCGAGAGCGGTGTAAAGGGGGATGGCCAGGGACAGTTTGTCGTTTCCCACGATCTTTGCGATGTACTTGACCACTTCCACAAGGAAGATCCCGTTTACAAAGCCCTGCACGAAGAAAGTACCGACCAACAGCGTGGCGGAGGGACCCTGTCCATACCAAAGGTAGCGCATGGCGGAAACCGCCATGGAAAGCAACAGTATCTTTTCCAGGCCTATCCGGGAAGACAACCGTGCACTCCAGGCCATAAAAGGAGCTTCGCTGAGGGCCATCAGCAGCATGGCGGCGCCCACTCCGGCGAGGGTTCCCCCTTCGTCTACATAAAGAAAGCTGAAATACACATTGTGAGCCAGGCATGGACCGCATATAAAGAAGGCGCTGAGCAAAAGGGCCAGGTAGGACTTATTTTTGAGGATTGCCCGGAAATGTCCTCTCTCTTTGGCCGGCCCATCCGATTCTTCCCCGTTTTCATTGGCAAGTGCAGGTGTTTTATAAAGGAACAAGGCAAAAGCTGTCAGCAGAAAGAACCCCGAAAACAACAGGAAAATAGACCCGGTACCAAAACGGTCCGAAATCAGGCCAGCAAGCCCTACACCGCAGGCATACCCTACGGCACCCCATTTCCGGGCATGCCCGAAAGGATAGGCGGCTTCCATGGTAGTGGCATCAAGCAAAGGAAACACTGCACTTTCAAAGAAAAACACGAATGTATATAATAGTAAAAAGGGAATGTATTTTTCAGTGAGCAAAAGAACAGGACAAAACACAGCAGTGGAAAGGCATAAGAAGATCAGCATCTTTTTGTTTCTGGAAAATCGATGGTGCATGCCAGCCCAAAAGGGATTGGCAAGGATCCCTATGGCCGTAGCAGAGGCCGTCACAATGCCAATCTGTCCACCGGAAAATCCGATTTTCGAGAGATATTGCCCGATCAAAGGAAAGAGGGCTCCGATAGATGCGTACGAAGAAGCATACAGCACGCTGAAAATATCCAGTCCCAGCCACCCTGCTATTTTCGATTTCATTGTTTTTATTCCTCTCTCCCGCAATTTTCTGCGTAGCTTGTTGCAGAACTTATTCTTTCTTATCATATCCATTATACTTATTTTTGCCTTTGCGCAATAAAAATCTTGCAAAGAATTTTATCCTATGGTATCTTTTTGCCAATTGGTAGAGTAAATATTGTGCGCTTGTCAAAAAGACATGTAGTGTCATGGGATGGGATGTTGCCCATGAACGAAAAACCCTGCTGGGTTTGCGGTACAATATTGCGTCCGCTGCTGCATTAAAGATCGCCAGAACATGATTTTGGAAATCCTTTTTCTTTAGTGTAGTGTAAGTTCATTAAAGAAGGAGGATTTTTTAATGAAAAAATTCAGCACCAAAGCCCTTGTATTGACGGCTCTTTTTGCCGCTGTCAGCATTATCCTTTCGCGTTTTCTGGTGATCTACATCACCAGCAGCGCCAGAATCAGTTTCGGAATGATCCCTATCATTCTCACCTCTCTTCTGCTGGGTCCCATTGCCGGCGGTTTGGCCGGGGGCCTTGCCGATTTTCTGGGAGCCACCCTCTTTTCTCCCTTGGGCTGGTACCCACCCCTTGCCGTTTCTCCCATACTTGTAGGTATTTTGCCAGGATTGCTGAAGCCTCTCCTTTTAAAGAAAGTGAATTTGGGGCGTATCGGCCTTGTGGTTTTTTGCAGCGAATTTTTGGTGAGCATTTTTGTGACCACCACGATCCTCTCCAAGCTTTATGGCACAGGGTATCTCCAGTTGCTCACCGTCAGAGGGCCTATCGCATTGGGGGTCCTTGTGGTGAACAGCCTTTTAGTGTATCTCCTGTACAAAAGGCTGGTCAAAGTTTCCCTTTAAATATGGATAAAAAAAACGGGGCAGGTATTCTGCTCCGTTTTTGTTTGTCCAAAGGTTATGATCTTTATTGTTCCGTTTCTGTCTCTTCCGGAATGTCAATGAAGGAATTCTTTCCTGCCGCTTCAGCAGCTTTGCCTTCAAGAGCTTTAAAATCCTTTTCCTGGATGGGTGCGGGGAGAATCTCCATCTTGCCTTTGATCGCAGCCCCTGCTTCAATGGAAAGAGATTTTGCCGTCAAGTTGCCAAGAACCACTGCATCTTTACGGAGATTGGCATTGTCGGAAACATGGACATCGCCCTTTACTTTGCCGTTGATTTCAACGCCAGCGGCTTCAATGTTACCTACAACGATAGAATCAGCATCCATGGAAAGGAAGTTCCCTGCGGAAAGGTTTCCCTTGATGGAACTCTTGATCAGAGTAATGCTTCCTCCTTTGACGTCTCCTTCTACAGCCCCTCGGGAAATGATGTCCCGGGCACTTGTGACATTTCCGCGAACCTTACCGTTCACCTGGATGGGCGATTCAGACCGGACAGATCCTTCGATCACCATATCTTCTGCAATCAAAGACCCGGTTCTTGCTTTTGCCACCGTTTCATTTGTGTTGCCCAGTCCAAAAGACGCAGCAGGAGCTCCCATCACCGGTTCCGCCGTCAGATCCTCCACCGGTTTTTCCATTTCGTTTTCCGTGAACAGCTTGCCGTTCATCAATTCGGTCACAGCGGTTTTAAAGTTACCCTGCATACCCAATAGGCTCACCTCTTTCTACATATTTGTAATTTGATATCTATCGAGATATTGATTGGTTCAATAATCGAAGCATATGGGTTTGATTTGGTTATCAAGAGGGCGAAACTTTCGTCCCGAGGTTTCCAGGTTCTCGATAATGTGAGGCAATGCATTGCGCACATTTGCCTTGCCAGGGCCATCATGCATCAGCACAATGATTTTTTCTCCCTGCCGATTGGCTGCCCCTCGTATCACATTGCCTGAAATTTCACTGGAAGAAACCGACCCCGCTGCATCCCCGGAGGATACATTCCAATCAAAATAAAGGTACCCGCGTCTGAGCATTTCTGAAATCAACATTTCTGAAATGGGCAGATTGTACGTGTTGACGCTGCCTCCCGGAAAACGAAAAATTTCCGGTTTTTGTCCGGTTTCCTTCTCGATCCAGACGGCCGTTTTATTAAAGTCCGAAAGGAAAGCCTCTACCGAGGTATAAATCTGCCGGTACTGATGACTTGTGGAATGCACGCCGACAGTATGCCCTTCTGCAACCATGCGGCGAAGGAGATCCGCTGCTTCCTTGCTGTCATCATAAACGACAAAGAAGGTGGCCCTTACACCATACAATTTGAGCATATCCAAAACATCTGAAGTGACTTCCGAAGGTCCGTCATCAAAAGTCAGATACGCCGCAGAAGTGTCATCCTCTGCAAACTGCCACTGATGATCTACATAAAGATCCGGATACAGTTCCTGGTATGACAGACTATACGCAGCCTGGCCAGATGCCTTCTCCCGAAGAGCCAGGATCCGGCTCAACTTTGTTTCGGAGCGTTCTTGTCCTGCGACTACAGAAATTACAGGACCGTTCCGGGAATTCCCGGAATCTGCCTCTGCTCCACTCCCGGAAAGTTCTCCCCCTGCCAGGGTCTCCAACTGCTGGTTCAGCTTATGATTCTCGATCCCCAGGGCAATGGATATCCCAACAGGAATGAGGATCATCAACGCCAGACAGCAAAGTATCATTCGTTTAAAGAATTGCACACTGCCAAACTTCATTTTTTTGTCCCGCATTCATTCACACACAGTTTGCGCGGCCAGCGCTGCCACGGCGCACAGATCCTCTGTAATTCAGTATTTCACCATATCATTACAATAATACAATGAGCAAATTATTCAGTCAAGACCTCATACATGTTTTGTGCGTTTTCCTTGCTCACATGATCCGGAGTCTCCAATACTCTGACCTTGATTTCTCCATTGCCAAAACAGACGCGAAGAACATCCCCCGGCTTCACATCACTCCCGGGTTTGGCCTGTTTGTCGTTGATATAAATGCGTTCATGCTCGCAGGCCTCTTTTGCAACCGTTCTTCGCTTGATCAGCCTCGAATTCTTCAAAAACTTGTCGGCTCTCATTTTTTTCCTCCCCATATCCCCCTTCCGGCATAGTAAAAAGGCAGCCTGACGGCTGCCTTCACATTCCAGAATCTTATTTATTTACGGAATCTTTCAATGCTTTACCTGCCTTGAAAACAGGAGCTTTCGCCGCTGCAATCTTGATGACTTCGCCAGGCTTTCTGGGATTTCTTCCCTGTCTGGCTTTTCTCTGACGGGTTTCAAATGTTCCGAATCCAATCAGCTGAACCTTATCACCCTTTACAAGAGCTTCTTCGACGCTTGCTACGAACGCATTTACTGCGATCTCAGCATCCTTTTTGGTGAAACCTGTCTTTTCTGCCACTACAGCAACCAATTCTGCTTTATTCACGAACCTTACCTCCTTAAATGAATACGTCATTTCGACTATATCTTTTCATCCTGCCTCACATTCCGTCTGGAGAAACCTCACGCTCTTTGGCTTCCAACCAAAGCCGGTCCATGTCCTTCAAAGTCATGTCTTCCAGCCGACCCCCTCTTGCGAGTGCGGTCTCTTCCATAAAACCAAATCTACGTATGAACTTCTGTGAAGTAGAATTCAAAGCATCTTCCGGATCCACTTTGAGAAAACGCGCTACATTTACGACCGCAAACAACAGATCTCCCAATTCCTCGTGAATCTTTCTGACATCCGTTCCCGAGCAGGCTTCCAACAGTTCACTCGTTTCCTCATGAATCTTGTCGAAAGCATCCCTTACATCATCCCAGTCAAAACCGACCTCAGCTGCCTTACGCTGGATCTTAAAACTCCTCCGCAAAGCAGGCAATGACTTAGGGATATGCTCGAGGCCATCCGTCAGAGTCCCTTTTCTCTCTTTTCTTTTCATATTCTCCCATTTTTCAAGGACTGTGTCAATAGTTTCTATGCTATTATTTGAAAAAACATGGGGATGACGGGATATCATTTTTTCACATTCCCGGTTTGCGATACTTCGCAAGTCAAATTTTTCCTTTTCTTCACCAAGGTTTCCGTGAAAAACCACCTGCAGAAGCACATCTCCCAGTTCTTCCTCCAGATTGTCCCAATCCTCATTGTCAATGGCTTCATTCACCTCATACGCCTCCTCAACGAGGCAGGATTTGAGGCTTTCATGGGTCTGTGCAATATCCCAGGGACAACCTCCTTCTCCCCGGAGCCGCTTGATGATTCCAACCAACCTGGCTACGGCTGCTTCTGCCGTTTTGCCTTCCTGAAAAAGATCTTCACTCATTATTTTTGATACCTCTCCAATATTTTCGCAAGCTTTTCGCCCTTTGGCATAAGCCTGATCTCTTCTGCAGTAATGGCCTTCAGCACCAGGAGCATGATACCGTAGACCAGCGCTCCCAATCCGATGGAGACCGCTGCCGAAACAGCATTCCCCAGACTCCCCTGAGGCAAAATATCCTCCAGCAGCATCCGGCACAAATGGTAGGTTGCAAAAACCACGGCACTCATAGTCAGACCCGCCAGAACCGGTTTCCCCACCGTCAGGGAAAGGTTAAATTTTGTTCCTGTTGCCTGCCGCACCGCCAGAAGGTTCAAAACCGCTGCCACAATGTATGCGGTCACGGTCCCTATGGCTGCGCCTTTAATATTAATAGAAGGAATGCCCGTCAATATGTAGGTCACCACAATCTTTGCCCCGGCACCGACGGCCAGATTCCGCACAGGAATCAGCTGTTTTCCCACTCCCTGGAGCACGCCTGTCAAGGTCTGCACCGACGCAAGGAAAATCACCCCAAAGGCCAGTATAAAGAGACTGGGCGCAGCGTTCATGGCACTTTCCTTTTGTGCGGGATAAAGAAGTAACATGATGGGCTGGGAAAGGGTCATCAGACCGAAACCGCAGGGCAAGCCCAGAAGAAGCGCTGTCCGAAGCCCCAGTTCCACATTGTGATGAAGAAACTCCATGTCCCTTTGCTTGTAAGCTGCGGCCACTGCGGGAACCAGGCTCATGGAGATGGCCTGGGTCAGGACCTGGGGAAAATTGATGAGGGGCCCCGCCATGCCGGTCAGCTGCCCGTATAGGCTGTTCGCCTCTTCAGCTGTGAATCCCGTATCGGAAAGACGATTGATAACGATGCCTACATCGATGGTATTCATGATGGGCATGATCGCTGCGCCTATGGTGATGGGTACTGCAATGATCAGGATCTGGCTGAGAATGGCGCCGCTCTTTTCCTGTGTTTTTGAGGTGTCCGGAGAAAGGCCCTCCCGGATCTTATTCCTGCGGCGCAGAAACACAAAAACCACAGCGATAAGTCCCCCTATGGCCCCTGCAGTGGCGCCAAAAGACGCACCTGCTGCAGCGTATTTCACCCCTTTTGTCACAAGAAATACAGCCAGGCTCAGTCCCACGGCAACCCGAAAAAGCTGCTCTGTGATCTGTGAAACCGCAGTGGGCTTCATGTCCTGGGCCCCTTGGAAATAGCCTCGAAATGCCGCCATCATGGGAACAAAGAGCAGGGCCGGTGCTACGGCCTTCATGGCAAAGGCGGCCCCTTTATTTCCCAGATGATCAACAATGGCCTCTGCTCCCAAAAACAGGACCGCAGCAGAAGCAAGTCCGATCAAGAGAAGTAGCCGAAAAGAAACCTGAAAGACACGGTAAGCGGCATTGAGATCTCCCACCGCATTTCTTTCCGCCACCATTCGGGAAATGGCAACGGGGATCCCTGCGGTAGAAAGGGTCAGCAGAAGCACGTACACCGGGTAAGCCGTTTGATAATATCCCATCCCCGTATCGCCGATGATATTTGCCAGAGGAATGCGGAATACCGCCCCCAGGACTTTTATGATGAGACCTGCCACCCCCAGGATGACAGCTCCCTGAAAAAATGTTTTCTTTGACATTCCGACTCCTTATTTGCCGGCAGAAAGTTCCGAAAGGATCCTGTCCTTTTGTTTCTCTGCTTCAAATTTTACTTTTTCCAGATCGATGGTCATATACTCTCCGTCTTTATACAGAACTTTGCCATCCACCATGGTCAGGACAACATCACTGCCGGAAGCGGAATATACAAGGTTGTTTTTCAAATCGTGCATCGGACTCATATGGGGGCCGGACAAATCAAGGACAATAAGATCCGCCCGGAATCCCTCCTCAAGAAGCCCCGTGTCGTTTCGCCCCTGTCCCAAAGCCCCGCCCCGCGTAGCCGCATAGATGGTTTCCTGAGGGGTAATAACGGTGGGATCTCCCTGCCGTTCTTTGTGGAGAAGAGCGAAAAATTTCATCTCCTCAATAAAATTCAGACTGTTATTGCTGGATACGCTGTCCGTGCCAATGGCTACAGGGATCCCTGCCGAAAGAAGCTTTGTCACCGGACAGATCCCGCTGGCCAGTTTCAGATTGCTGACAGGGCAGGTCGCCACCGTCACTCCCTTCTCCAGGAGGATGTCAATGTCCTCGTCCTCTACCCACACGCAGTGAGCAGCAGTGGTGCGAGAGTCAAAAAGTCCCAGTTCGTTCAAGTAAGCCACAGGAGTTTTCCCCTGGTGACGGGACTTGCAGCCTTCGTGTTCCTCTTTTGTCTCAGAAACATGGACATGCATGCCAACTCCTATTTTTTTTGTATACTCGGCAAACTGTCTCACGATCTTCGGATTGGAGGTGTACTCTGCATGGAGGCTCATCTCTACCAGCAGTCTGCCGTCTCCCCCTCCGTGATATCCTTTAAAAAGTTCTTCCGATTCTTTCCAGGCCGTCAGATCATAAAGATCCGCATCGGTAAAGCAGGTAAGGCCGCGGCTCAGGTTGTTTTTTACACCGCTTTCCAAGATGGCCTGAGCCATCTTGTCGCAAAAATAGTACATATCTGTCGAAGACACAATGCCAAAACGAATGGATTCGGCGATGCCCAGAAGAGTGGCATAATACACCGCCTCATCGTTCAGTTTATCCTCAAAGGGAAAGATACGCTTTGTGAGCCAATCCTGCAAACTCAAATTCTCGCCGTATCCCCGGAGAAGGGTCATAGGGCTGTGAGCGTGGGAATTGAAAAAACCGCTCATCAGCAGTTTGTTTTTTCCGTCATAAACCTCGCCATAATCGGCAGTGGGAGCTTCCGTCCCGATATAATCAATCTTGTTGTTCTTGATCCCCACGAACATGTTTTTTTTCGTGTCGCAGAAACCGTCCAGAATTGTGATCTGCTTGAATAACATCTTCCACACCTCCTTGTTCCGTGTCATTATAGCACATGCTCTGTTCAACATGCAAAGCATCCCTTACGGAATTTGTATGAGAGCGGCAAATTACAAATCATAATTACAAATTTTGAAAGACTTATCCGCATCAGATAAAGTAATTATTCTTCTTTATATAACAGGCATTGACAAAGGATTCCCATAGGTGCATCATACTTTTATAATACAATTACAAATCCAGATTTGATTATCGAGGAGACAAGGGGATGTTATACGGCAGACAGGAAGAACTTTCTTTTCTTAACAACAGCTATCAAAGCATCGGGGGGCAGCTTTTGGTCCTCTACGGCAGACGGCGCACAGGGAAAACCGCCACTTTACTTCAATTTGCAAAGGGGAAACCCTGCGCTTATTTTTCCTGCTCCGAAAGCACTTCCCGCAGCCAGCTTGCCGCCCTGGCTACTCTCCTTCAGCAGAAAAAAGACGCTTCTAACCACCAGGCCCTTCTGTTGCGCCGCCCAAAGGAATTCACCGATTGGGGCGAAGCCCTCACACAAATTCCTGAAATCCCGGGGAAGGGGAAAAAGATCCTTATCCTGGACGAATTCACAAACCTTCTGAAAAGTTCTCCTGATTTTCTTCATGTTCTGCGGGATATCTGGGAAACACGGCTGCAATATGATAATCTCATGATCATTCTCTGTACCAGTTCTGTACAACTTGCCGAGGAGGAGCTCCTCTATCCCTATTCCCCCCTGGGAGAATGCGCCACCGGGACCCTGAAGATGGACGCTTTGGATCATTACGGAAGTGCCGCTTTTTTCTCTTCCTGGGCTCCAGGGGAAAGGCTTACCGCCCTGTCTCTGTTGGGAGGCATCCCCTACTACTTGAGTTCTTTTGACTCTGACAAGCCATTGGAATACAACATCAAAACCAGGTTGTTGGGGAAGGACAGCCCCCTGTTCCGGGAGCCGGACCATTTGCTCCACAGCCAGCTTCGAGAAATTTCCATTTATAATGCCATCCTGGAGGCTCTTGCCCTGGGAAACTGTAAGCTTTCTCAGATCTATGAAAAAACCGGGATCGGAAAAAGCAAACTCACCGTCTACCTGAAAAATCTCAGCGATCTTGGCCTTGTGGGAAGGGAACTCCCCATCCATGACGGACTGCGGGAGCCTGTCTATGTTCCCCATGGAATCTACCGCCTGAAGGATCCCTTCTTCCGTTTTTGGTATGCCAATGTATTCCCCCATCGTTCTTTGCTGGAGCAGGGAGAAGCAGATCTTATATACGATAAAATTTTGCAGCCCAAACTTGCAGAGTACTCTTCCGATGCCTTCCTCCACGCCTGCCGGGACTATCTCATGCGCTGCAACAAATCCGGAAAGCTTCCCTTTGCCTACACGGAGATCGGAGGCTTTTGGAACAAAGAAGAAGCATTCCCCATCATGGCCACCGATGCGAAAAACACCAGTTTTCTTGTAGGGGAATGCTTTGCCAGCGAGCGTCTTCTGACCCTTCCTTATCTAAATAAGACCATCGCAAAGTTCAAGGCGAAGAAGAAGGGGCATCAGGCTTATTTCTATTATATTTTCTCTCTGTCCGGTTTTGCCGAAGAAGTTCGGCAGCCTGCTTTGCGACAGGGCATTGAGCTGATATCGGGAGCCCAGGTGTTCTCCGCTTTTTGATCTGCCTACTCCACAGCCCCTGCCGTTGTTTTCTCTTCCTTACCGGAAACATCTTCTGTGGTTTCTGTTTTTGCGTACTCTACTCCAAATTGCTCACGGAGTTCGCCGATCTTCTTTTCATACACTGTTGACATGGCGCTGTCCTCCAGGGTCTTCTTAATGGTAGCCTTGACCTCATCGTAAGCTTTCAGTCCTTGATTTTTATCTGTGACAAGAATGATATGATATCCAAATTTCGTCTGAACCACACCCGACAGTTCTCCGGGCTGCAAAGCAAACGCCGCCTCTTCGAATTCAGTGACCATTTTCCCGCGCCCAAAGGTTCCAAGATCTCCACCGCTGTCCTTGCTGCCGTCTATGCTGTATTTCGCAGCCAGCTTCCCAAAATCTGCGCCATTTTTCAGTTGTGCCAGGATGTCCTCTGCAAGGGCTTTGTCCTCCACCAGGATATGCTTTGCGGTGACCTCGTCTTCTGTGAATTCATCCTGATGGTGATCATAATAAGACTTGACCTCTGTTTCAGGGATCTCACGGATCTCCTTTTCCAGTTCATCAAAGAAAGGTACGCTAAAATATTGGTCTCTGTAGAATGTCCCCAGTGTACGCTTTGAGATATCATGCTTTTTCATATACTCAGCAAATTCCTTGTTGTCCTCAGACTGTTCAAGGAATGATTTCAGAGAGTCCTCATATTCGTCAGGCAAAACCTTGTCATCATTCTCATAATACAGGTTGATTACCTTCAGCGAGATAAGATCTTCTAACGTCATTTTTCGAATATAGGCGAGGGTCTCTTCATCCGCCCCTTCTACATCAACACCCTGGATAAAAGCGTAAAGGTAGGTGTATTGTTCTAATTCCTGTTGGGTGATTTCCGTGTCGCCCACTTTCGCCACCATTTCCCGGCCCTTTTCATCCCCTTTTCCGCAAGCGGTGAACAGCATGGTCATCAGCAGCACGACCAGGATCGAAAGTATCATTTTATGTTTCATACACTTGATCTCCTTTGTTTGATAGCCCTCCCAAAACAGAGCAATTTTGATTATATCTTACCGTACCAGCTTTGTCAAAAGAGCGATGCACTCCCGGATGGGATCCTTCTTTTGCGGGGTCAGGCGCAGATAGGGCCTCTGCCCCCCATGGACCAGGAGGTACATCCCATATTCTCCCATCAGTGCGGCCAGCAATTCCGGATCCGGCCCCTTGCTTTTTGCAAAATAGAACATCAACTTGTTTTTCTCTTTTTTGATTTCTGCAAATCCGGCTTTTCTTGCCAAGCCCCTGATCTGAGCGATCCCGATAAGATTTTGCGTGACCCGGGGAATATCTCCAAAACGGTCAATGAGTTCGTCCACCACCTCTTCTGCACTCTCCCCATCCCGGATGGATGCGATTTTCTTATAGGCGGTAAGTTTCATGAGCTCGTCTTCGATGTATTCCGAAGGAATAAAGCCTTCCACCCCGATATCCACGGTGATTTCCTCTTCATTGCTCACCATCTGAATGGCCCCGGAAAGTTCCTGAACAGCGTCTTCCACCAGCTTGCAGTACAATTCATAGCCTATGGTCAACATATGTCCATGTTGTTCCGCTCCCAGGATATTCCCTGCTCCACGGATCTCCAGATCCCGCATGGCAATATGAAAACCGGCTCCGAATTCCGTAAACTCACGGATGGCCCGGAGACGTTTTTCTGCCACCTCCGTCAGGCTCTTGTTTTTCTGGTACATCAGGTAGGCATAAGCGATACGATTCCACCGGCCTACCCGGCCCCGCAGCTGGTAAAGCTGCGACAGTCCGAAGCGATCCGCATCCAGAATGACAATGGTATTGACGTTGGGAATGTCAATGCCGGATTCGATAATAGTGGTAGCAACAAGGACATTGTATCTGCCCTCTACAAAATCCACCATGATATCTTCCAGCTGCTTTTCTCCCATTTGTCCGTGGGCTGCCACTACAGAGGCTTCCGGCAAAAGTTCCCTGATATGCTGAGCTACCCGGTGGATTCCCCGGACACGGTTGAATATCACATATACCTGACCTTCCCGGTCCAGTTCCCGCTGAATGGCCTCCCGAATGATCCGGTCGTCCTGCTCAGTGACATAGGTCTGCACAGGATACCGTTCTTCCGGCGGGTCTTCAATGAGGCTGATGTCACGAATGCCTACCAGGGACATATGCAGGGTGCGGGGAATGGGAGTCGCCGAAAGAGTCAGAACATCCACATTTTTTCTCATCATTTTGATGGATTCTTTGTGCTGAACGCCGAAATGCTGCTCTTCATCAATGACCAGAAGCCCCAGATCCTTAAATCCAACATCCTTGGAAAGAAGCTTGTGGGTGCCGATGAGAATGTCGATCTCTCCTTTTTTGGCTCTTTCTATGATATCCTCCTGCTGTTTTTCGCTGCGAAAACGGGAAAGCATCTCTACCTTAATGGGAAAGGCCTCAAAGCGCTTCTTAAAGGAGTGATAGTGCTGATTTGCCAGAAGGGTGGTGGGCACCAACACCGCTGCCTGCTTGCTGTCGGCAACGCACTTGAAGACCGCCCGAATGGCCACCTCTGTTTTTCCGTATCCCACGTCCCCGCAAAGCAGGCGATCCATGGCGACGGGGCGCTCCATGTCCCTTTTGATTTCCTGAATGCAGCGCAGCTGATCAGGGGTTTCCTGATAGGGAAACTGTTCTTCAAACTCTGTCTGCCAAATGGTATCCTTGGAAAAAGCATAGCCTTTTTCTGTCTGCCTCGCCGCAGAGAGGGCAATGAGTTCTTTGGCCATATCCTTGATGGCTGCCCGGACCCGTTCTTTGGTCTTGCGCCATTCCGTTCCGCCCAGCTTGCTTATCTTTGGTTCGATGCCGTCAGCACCGGAATATTTTTGGATCAGATCCATCTGGTCTACAGGAATATAAAGGTAGTCCCCGCCGGAATAGGCAATCTTGAGATAGTCCCTTCGGATTCCCTGCACGTCCATCTGTGTGGTTTCCAGAAATTTACCGATGCCGTGGTTTTCGTGGACCACATAATCCCCTTTACGAATGTCGGTAAAGGTTTTGATGGCTCTCCGTTCTCCCGCCTCGGTCTTTCGTTTGCGCTGTTTTGTTGTGGCAAAAATATCTTTTTCGCAAAGGATCAATATTTTCTCTTCCGGAAATTCCATCCCGCCGGAGAGATTGCCTTCCCTCAGTGCCACTTTTTCGTCAAGGTCACAGCGCTGGAGGAAGTCCTTCATATTCCGCATGCGCTCTTCGGTGGAACAGACGATGATCACCTCATAGGATTGTCCCACACAGCGAAGGATCTCATTTTCCAGGAAGTCCATCCGGCCGTTGAACACGGGGGCCTGTTTGGAGTGAACAGAAATGGTTTCTCCGGGTTTTTCTGCCTCAGGAAGCACCCGAGGAAAGGGTGTCAGCAAAAAAGCCGGGCGCCCGGCAAAGGCCTTTTCAAAATCCTTCTGCCCGGAAAATCCTTTTACATCCCCGGGAATCACCTCTCCCCGTTCCAGCCTGTTTTTGAAATCCTCGGAGAACTCCTTTTGAACAAAGTCCAAGGTTTCGTGGATCCGTTCAGGGTCATCTGCCAGCAACAGTCCGGAAGGCTCCAGATAATCCCAAAGGAAGGCCGGATTTTCGTAAAAATAAGAAATATAATTTTCCAAATATTGGATGTTTATGCCAGTAGAAAGGTACTCTAAAATTTTTGACAAACGGCCAGCCAGGATCTCTCTTTTTTCCCCGGAAAGTTTGGGAAGGAACTGCTCATAGGCTTCACGGATCCTTGTGGCGGCTTGCTCAAAAAGATGTTCTTCCCGGACGATCTCCTCAGCAGGGTAGATCTGAACCTCCTCTGCACTGTCTAAGGACCGCTGGGTGGAAGGGTCAAAAAAACGGATGGAGTCCACTTCTGTATCAAAAAACTCAATGCGGCAGGGGTATTCGAAATCAGGAGGAAAAACATCCAAGATCCCCCCCCGAAAGCTGAACTGCCCTTTGGATTCCACCAGGCCGATCCGTTCGTAACCCATATAGCTGAGTTTTCTCTTCAGATCTTCGGTCTGGGCCTCTGCCCCCACAGAAAGAAACAGGGCGTGTCGGGAAAAGAGCTCCCGGGGAGCAATTTTTTTCACTGCTCCCATTACCGATGCTACAACGACGCATTCCTCGCCTTTGGCCAATGCGGTAAGTACAGAAAGCCTGCCGATAAGAGCATGATGACTCTTGGCGTCGTATAGCGTGGGAGAACGTTCCTCCTCCGGCAAAAGCAATACTTTTTTCCCAACAAAAAGAGGCAGATCTTCTGCGATCCTCTTCGCCCTCCCATAGGAAGACGTTATGATCAAGGTCTGCCCGCCTCTTGCCTCAGCAATCTGGCCTGCCACCGCCGCAGATCTGCTTTCTGAAATGCCTTCTACACTGGTGATTCCCGACGCATGCTTCGCTGCCTCTTTTAACTGGCGAAAGGCTGTTCGTCCGATGTTACCGGTCATTCTTTCTTCGGTGCCTCTTCCTTTCTGTTGTATTCGTTCATCGCCGCATCGATTCCACTTTCAAGGATGCAGTTCAAAGCCGCCACGGCGCGAAGGACCCCTGCTTCCATCACTTCTTTTTCTTCTTTTCGAAACCCGCCGGTGACAAAATCCGCCAACTCCATTTGTTGGGAGGAGCCAATGCCGATCCTGATCCGTGGAAAACCGTCCGCTCCCAGATCATAGATCACAGAACGCATGCCGTTGTGGGTTCCGGCACTGCCATTTTTTCGAATACGAAGTTTTCCGGTGGGAAGGTCGACATCATCATAGATCAAAATAAGGTTTTGAAGATCCGGTTTATAATAGGAAAAGACCTCTCGGACACTGTTGCCCGAGAGATTCATAAAAGTCTGGGGTTTTACCAGAACAACTTTTTCACCGGCGATCTGTCCTTCGCCGATCAGTGCCTTGTGCTTAAGCCGGTTGATTTTGATACCGTGCTTTTGCGCGAACTGGTCCAGTGTGATAAAACCGATGTTATGTCTGGTTTGTTCATATTTTCTGCCCGGGTTGCCCAGGCCGACGATGACATACATAGAATTAATCGAAAAGCCTGCTGATGGAGTCATTGGTGAATATACGCATCATGGCCTCTGCAAACAGAGGAGCCACCGACACGACTCTCATCTTGTCCAGCTGTTTTTCGGGAGGAAGGGGAATGGTGTTGAGAAGAACCATTTCCTTGATGGCGGAATCCTGGATCCTTTCGATGGCGGGGCCGGAAAGCACCGCATGGGTGGCGCAGGCGTAAACTTCCTTTGCCCCCATATCTTTTAGGGCATTGGCGGCATTGCAGATGGTTCCCGCCGTATCGATGATATCGTCCACAAGGATAGCGGTTTTGCCTTCGATGTCTCCGATGATGTTCATGATCTCGGACACATTGGCTTTGGGCCGTCTTTTGTCAATGATGGCAATGGGCGCGTCCAGGGGATGAGCCATATTTCTGGCTCTGGTCACGCTGCCGTGATCCGGCGAAACCACCACCAGATCGTCCATGCGCATTTCCTTAAAGTACTTGACCAAAATGGGCATCCCCAAAAGGTGATCCACCGGGATGTTGAAATATCCCTGGATCTGAGAGGCATGAAGGTCCATGGTGACCACCCGGTCCGCTCCGGCGGCACTGATGAGATCAGCTACGAGCTTTGCGGTAATGGGATCTCTGGCTTTTGCCTTGCGGTCCTGTCTTGCATAACCGTAGTAGGGAATAACAGCATTGATTCTTCCCGCCGACGCCCTTTTCATGGCATCGATCATGATCAGAAGTTCCATCAGGCTGTCGTTCACCGGATCACAGGTGGATTGGACGATAAAGGTATCGATACCTCTCACTGTTTCCCAAAGATTCACCGAGATCTCGCCATCACTGAATTTGCTGACAGTTGCCTTGCCGAGAGGTTTGCCCATAATGGAGGCGATCTCTTCAGCCAACTCCGTATTGGAATTGCCGGCAAATATCTTGAAATCCGAAAAAGCTCCGTTTTTCATTTCTTTTTTACTCCTCTGCTTTGCTCTTGCAATGTATGGTTTTTTATTTCTTTTTCTTAAGCAGGCCGCTTTTTTCGACCCAGCCTTCGATGCAGCTTTCTTTCACTCTGCCAATGCAGAGAGCCCCATCCGGGACATCCTTTGTTATGGTAGTTCCGGCGGCAACATAAGCGGATTCGCCCACTGTCACGGGGGAGACCAGATTCGTATTGCAGCCAATGAAGGCCCCATCCTTTACCACAGAACGATATTTGTTGGTTCCGTCATAATTCACAAAGACAACTCCGCAGCCCAGATTCACTCCATCACCAATATCGGAATCTCCGATATAGGTCAGATGGGAAGCCTTAGACCCATCCCCGAGGGTGGAATTTTTCACTTCTACAAAATCTCCCACCTTGGCGTCTTTTCCAATTTTGCTCCCTGGACGCAAATAGGCAAAAGGACCGATCTTGCTCCTGTCCCCTACGCTGCTTTCACGAATCTCAGAAGACTGGATGTCCACAGCATCGCCAATGGTGCTGTCCTTGATCCTGGTATTATGGCCGATGACGCAGTCCCTTCCGATGACGGTTTTGCCCTGGAGCATGACGCCCGGTTCGATGACGGTGCCCTCGCCGATGACCACATCCTCGTCAATGTATGCAGCCTTGTAATCTACAAAAAAAACGCCCGCCTGTATATGTTTCAGGTTTGTTGCAAGCCTTGCTGCCTCTTTTTCCTGTTCTGCTTTCAAGCGTCGCTCCATGTCAAACTGTTTTGTTTCCATATCTATATCCCTCTTATCCGGTCTTTTTCGTCCCGTTTTTTTAGTATAACACCTTCCCTATAATGGGGCAAGAGGCCTGGTTATTTCCTCACAAAAAAAAGACATCCCCCGCCAGATGCCTGAGATGCCTCTTTCTTTTGTAGATTTTTAGCCGACTGCTGATACATCGGTGCTTGCTTTGCTGTAGGTTTCCTCTTCCTCGCCTGCGGGCTTGAGGACATCATCAGCCTTGCCTTCCAGAACCTTTTCGTAAGCGTCAAAGATCGCTGTCTTGATCCGGTTCCTTGTTTCCGAGGTCAGCGGGTGTGCAATGTCTCTGAAATCTCCTTCTCCCATCTTTCGACTGGGCATGGCGATAAAGAGTCCATTTTGTCCCTCAATAACCTTAATGTCATGAACCACGAATTCGTCGTCAAAAATAACGGATACCACTGCCTTCATTTTGCCGTCATCGTTAAACTTACGAATCCGGACATCTGTGATCCGCATTGACTACACCACCCTTCTCAAATGCACAACAGCTATACATAGTCCCACTCCACTCACGGACCATGGAATTACAATACAACTTTTGTCTTTTTTTTACAAGGTGTTTTTTCGAATTTATTTATTATTTCTGAATATTTCGATTGTTCTTTTTTCGTCATCCACCTTACCCAAGTACAAAAGCGGATAGTATTCCTGTATTTTTTTCTTTTCCGGCTCCACCGAAGCAATGACCACACCGGTCCCCACAATGCCTACATCAAACTCTCCCAGGATGTCAATGATGCCCCGGATGCTCCCTCCTGCACGCATGAAATCGTCAATAATGATGGCTTTCCTGCCGGGTTCCACCGCCCTTTTTGACAAGGACATTTTCTGGATGCGGTCCGAAGAGCCGGAAAAATAGTTGATGCTCACCGTGGAGCCCTCAGAGATCCTGGTCTCCCGGCGAACCACCACAAGGGGCAGATTCAGCATGTACGCAGTCATGAAGGCCACTGCGATCCCCTTGGTTTCGATGGTGACTACATAGTCCGCCCCTTCTCCTGCAAAGCGCCCGGCAAACAGTTCCGCCGCCCCTCTCATCATATCCGGATCAAACATCAGATCAGAAGTATAAAGAAAGCCGCCTCCGAGGATCCTGCTGCTGTCAGAAAGCTTTTCACAGAGTTTATCTAAAATGGCCTCCCGATCCACCGCAGAAACCATGGGAAGAAAACGGATCCCTCCTTTTGCACCGGCAGTGGTCTCGATCCGGCCCAGCTCCATGGCGTTAAGAAGCTGTTTGGCAGCGGACACATCTTCGCTTACCGTAGATTTTGCCGCCTGAAAAAGCTGACAGAAATGGTTCAGGGAATAGGTCTGGTTGGGGTGTTGTGTCAGTATCCTGACAATGGCTCCCACTCGCTCTGTTCTTTTCATATTAATTTCCTCTCCCGTGATGACATTTTTCCGAACATTTCAACCGGCCCGAAGATACGAACGTTCGTTTTTTCACAGACTCATAATATTCGGATTTTGTTTTCTTGTCAATTCTGCTTTTTCTCCTTCCCGGCTGTGTTATAATAAAAATCGTCAAAAACTATTTCGGAGGGTACAAATGCTTGATTTGAAAAAATATAAACATATACATTGCGTTGGGATTGGAGGGGTCGGCCTTTCCGCCATCGCGGACGTCCTCCTGGCCCAGGGATACCAGGTGTCCGGGTCGGATATGAAGGAAAACGAACACACGGCGCGTCTCCTTTCCAAAGGCGCTGTCATACACATCGGCCATGCCGCCGAAAATGTCCTTGGAGCTGATCTGGTGGTCTATTCCGCTGCAGTTTCTCCCGAAAATCCGGAGCTGGTTCTTGCCCGAGAAAAAGGGGCCGCTCTGGCCACCCGTGCCGAAGTGCTGGGGGCTCTGATGAAAAGCTATTCCCAAAGCATAGCGGTTTCAGGCACTCATGGAAAAACCACCACCACTTCCATGGTTTCCCTGATTCTTTCTGACAGCCAGCTTTCTCCCACCATTCTCGTGGGAGGCAATCTTTCAGAGCTGGGGGGAAATGTGAAGGTGGGTTCCGGGGATTATTTTGTCACAGAGGCCTGCGAGTACATGGACAGTTTCCTCAGCCTGGCCCCTCACATCGAAATCATCCTCAACATTGATTCAGACCATTTGGATTATTTTAAGGATCTGGATCATATCGTCCAATCCTTTGAGCGTTTTGCCGCCCTGGTGCCACAGGACGGCACCGTCATCGCCTACAGCGCCAATCCCTTTGTCAGCGCCCTGATCCAGAAGCTTTCCTGCCGGGTCATCACTTTTGGATTTGACGAAAAAAGTGATTATTATGCAAAAAATATCGTTTTCAACAGCAAGGGTATGCCCGCTTTCGATCTTTGCAATGGCGAAACTGTTCTCACCCACCTGCAGCTGGCTGTTCCGGGAGAACACAATATCGCCAATGCCCTGGCGGCCTCGGCCTGCTGCCATAGCCTGGGAGTGGAACCCCGGCGCATCGCCGCCACCCTGGAGAAGTTTACCGGGACCCAGCGTCGCTTTGATGTCATCGGAACAACGGCAAACAAGGTCTGTGTTGTAGACGATTATGCCCACCATCCCACAGAGATCCGAGCCACCCTCTGCGCAGCGCAAAATGTTCCCCACTCAAAACTGTGGTGTCTCTTCCAGCCCCACACCTACACCCGCACAATGGCCCTCTTCGAAGAATTTGCCGACGCGTTCGAGGATGCAGATGTGGTGGTCTTTGCGGAGATTTACGCCGCCAGAGAGAAAAACATCCACAAGATCAGTTCAGAACAGCTGGCACAGGAAACCAAAAAGAGACATCCCGAAAAGGAAGTCTACTACATTCCTGACTTTGCAGGCATTGCGGAGTTTGTCACAGAGCATGCTCACGAGAATGATCTGGTGATCACCATGGGAGCCGGGGATATCTACAAAGTGGCAGAGCTCCTGATCGAAGCCTGACAAAACATCTCCACGAAAACGAAAGGGTTGGACCTCTCCGGTTCAACCCTTTTTTCTTTCTCTTTATCTTTCCCAGCGCCGCTCCCGCTGCCCGAAGAACTCTTCCTCCCAGCGGGCACGATCCATGGCTCTCTGCCGCTGCATTTCCTCCCGTTCCTTTTGTCTTTTTTCCCTTCGGATCCGGATCTGCCTTCTCTTATAAAAAACATACACCACCAGAGACAGAATCAGCAATGCGATCAAACCCA
>Ga0302242_1001200_pt1 | contig 20367 bp, 33 predicted proteins | sample AAG_UR_Lys_MG_FD_193510 | JGI IMG/M metagenome (GOLD analysis project Ga0302242, IMG submission 193510) | Enriched activated sludge microbial communities from anaerobic digester in WTTP, New Holstein, Wisconsin, United States - AAG_UR_Lys | ecosystem: Engineered > Bioreactor > Anaerobic >...
GTACTGAAGAAGGAAGAAGGCGGAAGACACACCCCGTTCTTTAACGGTTACAGACCGCAGTTCTACTTCCGTACTACAGACGTAACCGGAGATATCGCTCTTCCGGCAGGCGTAGAAATGTGCATGCCCGGAGACAACATCGAGATGGAAATCTCCCTGATCACACCTATCGCTATCGAAGAAGGACTTCGTTTTGCGATTCGTGAAGGCGGCCGTACCGTCGGCGCCGGCGTTGTAGCCTCCGTTAAGGAATAGTTGCATAGCGAAAAATGTCATATGAAAAAGCTGCTTCGATCCGAAGCAGCTTTTTTTTTCTTGCCTTGTTATTGAAAAGAAGGTATTATCATTTTGGTACAGAAGATGAAAAGGAGAACATATGACAGTAACATTAACGGTTTTTTTTGAAAATTTGATCTCAAATCCTGCGTTGGCGATAACCACAGTGCTGACTTTGGCTGTGATCATGGTCAATGGATGGACGGATGCCCCCAATGCCATTGCTACCTGCGTGTCTACCAGGTCTATGGGGGCCAGGCCGGCGATCCTGATGGCGGCCTTCTTTAATTTTCTGGGAGTTTTTATCATGACTATGGTAAATGCGACTGTGGCCCAGACGATTTACAATATGGTTGATTTTGGAGGAGATTCTCATGATGCGCTGGTCGCCTTGTGTGCGGCTCTGTTTGCCATTGTGATCTGGGCGACGGTAGCCTGGTGGTTCGGTATTCCTACCAGCGAGAGCCATGCTCTCATTGCGGGGATTTCAGGGGCGGCCATTGCCTTGCAGGGCGGATTTGCCGGAATCAATCCCGAAGCCTGGGTGAAAGTCATTTACGGCCTGGTTCTTTCTACCGGTCTGGGATTTTTCATGGGTTGGGCTACCGTAAAACTGGTGGGAAATCTTTTTCGGGGTATGGAACGTCCAAAGACCTACAGTTTCTTTAAAAATGCGCAAATTGGTGGGGCAGCAGGGATGGCTTTTATGCACGGGGCCCAGGACGGGCAAAAGTTTATGGGAGTATTTATGCTGGGCATGTTCCTTGCAGAAGGACAGAGCAACGTTACAGAGTTTGTGATCCCTGTATGGCTCATGATCTTGTGTTCTGCCATCATGGCTCTTGGGACATCCATCGGTGGCTACCGCATCATTAAATCGGTGGGTATGGATATGGTTCGACTGGAAAAATTCCAGGGTTTTTCGGCGGATCTGGCTGCTGTGTTCTGCCTGTTTCTTTCCTCTACTTTTGGTATCCCGGTGTCTACAACACATACAAAAACAACGGCCATCATGGGTGTGGGAGCGGCAAAACGTCTTTCTTCTGTGAACTGGGGTGTGGTGCGTGAGATGGTCCTCACATGGATCCTGACATTCCCGGGTTGTGGTCTGATTGGATTCGCAATGGCGTGGCTGTTTATGAGATTGTTTTAAGCAGCCGTTGTTATGTTATAAGGAGAGATTATAAAATGGCAAGAAGAGAAGAATATTTTTATGATGCGTTTGTAAATCTGGTGGAGCATTCCTGCCGGGCGGCCAGCCTTTTGATCGAAACCATGATCAGCTACCGGCCGGAAGAGTTGGAACAGAAAATGCGTGAAATGCATAAAATCGAACACGATTGCGATATTGAAAAGCATCATATGATGGGAAAACTGGCAAAGGAATTTATCACTCCCATCGAGCGGGAAGATATCATGCTTATGGCGCATCAGATCGATGAAGTCACGGATTCCATCGAGGATGTATTAATGAGAATGTATATGTTCAACATTACCGTGGTCCGGGAAGATGCTCTGCAGATGGCTCATATCATTGAGGATTGCTGCAAGGCGTTAAAAAAAGCCCTGGTAGAGTTTCCTGATTTCCGTAAGTCAAAAGACCTTCACGAGTATATCGTAGAAGTCAACCGCCTGGAAGAAGAGGGAGACAAACTCTACATGGAGGCGACTCGAAGGATCTACACCAGTGGTATGGATCCTGTTGCCGTGGGTGCATGGACCCATGTGTTCCACATCCTTGAAAAATGTTGTGATGCCTGTGAAGACGTATCGGATGTCATTGAAAGCGTCATGATGAAAAACTCTTAAATCGCTATATGTGGGGGGTGCTCCAAACGGGCACCCCTATATAACGACCGTAAAAGAAACGCTTGGAACCGTGTTCGAAAGAAACGCTGAAAACCATTGAAATGCAAAAGCATGCCAGTGAAAAAAAGTTTAAAATCAAGAAAAAATATATCAAAAAGCACTTGTTATTTTCATTAGGCTGCTATATAATTTAAAAGCTTGTGATTGTACCTGCCCGCAAAGGCCGGTGCAGGAATGCGATGAGGTAGGAAGTTACCGGGCTATCGGAGAATTTCTACTGAGAATTGCCCTCTCTCGAAGAGGACGAGGGGATTCGCTTTCTTTGTTTGTGTAAAAAATAAAAGAAACACACGGCATAGTGTAAGACGAAGAATTCCCCGTACATGCATAGCGAAAACGTACGAAAATACCCGGATTCGGGTAGAACAAGGAGGAAGAAAAAATGAGCGCACAAAAAATCAGAATCAAGTTGAAGGCGTATGATCACAAATCACTTGATCAATCTGCTGCAAGAATCGTTGAGACGGCGAAGAAGACCGGAGCTGAAGTTTCCGGACCCATCCCCCTTCCCACCGAAAAGCAGGTGGTTACCATCCTGAGGGCTGTACACAAGTACAAGGACAGCAGAGAACAGTTCGAACAAAGAACTCACAAGAGACTCATCGACATTCTCTCGCCCTCGCCCAAGACCATTGATGCCCTTATGAAGCTCGACATGCCTGCAGGCGTGGACATCGAGATCAAATTATAGGAATTCGATATCACTTAAGTCTTAGAATGATTGGCGGCAAAACCGTACAATCCGCTGTAAGAAGGGAGAAAGAACATGAAGACTATTCTTGGGAAAAAAATCGGCATGACACAGATTTTTTCCGAAACCGGCGAAGCTATTCCCGTGACTGTCATTGAAGCAGGACCGGTAGTGGTGACCCAGATCAAAACTGTGGAGACTGACGGCTACAATGCGGTGCAGATCGCTTATGAAGACCAGAAAGAACACAGAGCTAACAAACCGACCAAAGGACATTTCGCAAAATGGCAGGCTCCTTTGAAGAAGCACCTGCAGGAGATCCGCCTGGACGAAGGCGAAAGCTACGAACAGGGACAGGTTCTCACCGTTGCGGATTTCGAGGAAGGCAAAAAGCTTGACATAACCGGAACTTCCAAGGGAAAAGGAACCCAGGGCCACATCAAGAGATGGGGACAGAGCAGAGGCCCCATGACCCATGGTTCCAAGCACAAGAGACTTGCTGGTGCTCTCGCCGCCGGTACCTATCCCTCCAGAGTATTCAAGGGGAATAAGGCAGCCGGAAGAATGGGAAGAGAAACCATTACCGTGCAGAACGTCGTGTTGGTAAAAACTCTTTCTGACCGTAATATCATGCTGGTAAAGGGTGCCGTTCCGGGCCCCAAAGGCGGACTTCTCCGCATCCGGTATGCCATCAAAGGTCAGGATAACAAGTAGAGACACTGAAAGAAAGGAGGAACGCAAATGGCTCAGGTAACTATGTTGAAAATGGACGGCACAGAAGCCGGCACCATCGAATTAATGGACGAAATCTTCGGAATCGAAGTGAACCAATATGCAGTGCATGCAGTTGTCAAGAACTACCTTGCGAATCAAAGACAGGGCACCCAGTCTGCGAAGAACAGAGGCGAAGTCAGAGGCGGCGGCAGAAAGCCTTTCCGTCAGAAGGGCACAGGCCGTGGAAGACAGGGAAGTACCACTTCCCCGAACCATGTAGGAGGCGGCGTCGTGTTCGCACCCAAGCCGAGAGATTACAGGTATACACTGCCTAAGAAGCTCAGAAGGCTGGCAATGAAATCCGCACTTTCCTCAAAGGTAGAGGAAAAGGAGATCATTGTGTTGGATTCCCTGAAGATGGATGCTCCCAAGACCAAGGAAATGCTCAAGGTTCTTGCCAATGTCAAGGCTGCGAGAAAAACCCTTATCATCACCGACATCAAAGATGAAAACGTGATCAAGTCGGCAAGCAACATTCCCGGTGTAAAAACCACCATGGTGGGCGAAATGAATGTGTATGACATCGTAAACCACACAAGCCTTATCGTCACCAAGGATGCAGTGAACAGAATTCAGGAGGTGTATTCGTAATGAAAACCCCTTACGATATTATCTTAAAACCCGTTATCAGTGAAAGAAGTATGGATGATGCAGCTCTTAAGAGATACACATTCAAAGTAGCCACTGATGCAAACAAGACCCAGGTAAGACACGCAGTCGAAGAAATCTTCGGTGTAGACGTTGCAAGAGTCAACATCATGAACGTTAAAGGCAAAGTCAAGAGAATGGGCAAAAATGTAGGCATGACTGCTGCGTCCAAAAAGGCCATCGTCATTCTTACTGACAAGAGCAAAGAAATCGAATTTTTCCAAGGTTTATAAGGAGGGACGTTAAAAATGGGAATTAAACATTATAAACCGATCACTCCGGGACTTAGAGGAATGACGGTTTCTACATTCGAAGAAATCACAACAAGTACTCCCGAAAAATCACTTACCGTGACTTTGAAAAAGCACTCCGGAAGAAATAACAGAGGAAAGATCACCGTAAGACACAGAGGCGGCGGGTACAGACCCAAGTACAGAATCATCGACTTCAAAAGGGATAAGGATGGGATTCCGGCCAAGGTTGCTACCATCGAATACGATCCAAACAGAAGTGCGAATATTGCCCTTCTCAACTACGCTGATGGCGAAAAGAGATACATCATTGCACCGAACAAACTCAAGGTAGGCGATGTACTCTTCTCCGGATCTGAATCCGACATCCAGGTAGGGAACACTCTCCCGGTGAAAAACATTCCGGTTGGTACCGTGATCCACTGCATCGAGCTGAAGGCAGGAAAGGGTGCACAGATGGTTCGTTCCGCCGGAAACGGTGCTCAGCTTATGGCAAAAGAAGGAGATTACGCAACCGTAAGACTTCCTTCCGGCGAAGTAAGAAAGATCCGTATCGAATGCAGAGCTACCATTGGCGAAGTCGGCAACAACGAGCATGAAAACATCAATCTCGGTAAAGCCGGAAGAAAACGCCACATGGGCATCCGCCCCACCGTCAGAGGTTCCGTCATGAACCCCAACGACCATCCCCACGGTGGTGGAGAAGGAAAGACCGGAATCGGTCGTGTCAGCCCGGTCACACCTTGGGGCAAACCGGCTCTGGGATACAAGACCAGAAAGAACAAAAAGCATTCGGATAAATATATCGTAAAGAGACGCAACGTCAAATAAGCGGAGAGGAGGATGTAATTAATGAGCAGATCACTGAAAAAGGGACCTTTCGTAAACGAAAAGCTGCTTAAGGCTATCGAGGCTATGAATGCAGTCAACGAAAAGAAAGTCATCAAGACATGGTCAAGACCGTCCACTATCTTTCCGCAGATGGTGGGTCACACGATTGCGGTCCATGACGGCAAGAAGCATGTGCCGGTATATGTTACAGAAGACATGGTAGGACACAGACTCGGAGAGTTTGCCCCCACCAGAAACTACAGAGGACACGCAGCGGATAAATCCTCGAAAGCAAAGAAAAAGTAAGTAAGAAGGAGGATTTCGGAATATGGAAGCTAAAGCAGTTGCTAAATATGTCAGAATGTCCCCGATCAAGCTTAAGCCGGTTACCGACCTGGTGCGCGGCAAAGACTTAAAAGAGGCGCTGACCATATTAAAATTCACCCCGGGCAAAGGTTCCGTGCTGGTGGAAAAAGTAGTAAAATCCGCGGCAGCAAATGCGGAAAACAATCATAGCATGAACGTCGATAAGCTTTACGTCGCTGAGGTATACGCCCATCAGGGTCCCACGATGAAACGTTGGAGAGCCGGGGCCCAGGGCCGTGCGTCTATCATTCTCAAGAGAAGCAGCCACATTGGTGTGACGCTGAAGGAAAGAGATTAGGAGGTTTGTTGAATGGGTCAGAAAGTTAGCCCTCACGGATTGAGAGTGGGCGTAATAAAAGATTGGAATTCCAAATGGTATGCCGACAAGAAAGATTTTGCGGATTATCTTGTTGAAGACAATAAGATCAGAGAATTTGTAAAGAAAAAGCTTTACACTGCAGGAGTTTCCAAGATCCTGATCGAAAGAGCCGCCAACAACCAGGTCAAGGTGACAGTTCTCACTGCAAAACCGGGTATGGTCATCGGAAGATCCGGAACAGGAATCGACGAGCTGAAAGCACAGGTTGAAAAACTGACAGGAAAAACCACGGTGATCAACATCGTTGAACTCCGTCGGATCGAACTGGACGCCCAGCTCACCGCAGAGAGCATTGCCCAGGCACTGGAGAAGAGAATCTCCTTCCGTAGAGCAATGAAGCAGGCTATCGGAAGAACCATGAAAGCCGGAGCAAAAGGAACCAAGGTCCTGGTTTCCGGAAGACTTGGGGGAGCCGAAATCGCCAGAAGCGAAAAATACAGTGAAGGAAATGTACCCCTTCACACCTTGAGAGCCGACATCGGATATGGATTTGCAGAAGCAGATACCCAGTACGGAAAAATCGGCGTCAAGGTATGGATCAATAACGGAGAAATCCTCTCCAAGGATCTCCAGAACCCCCTGCCGGAAGAAAAACAGCAGGACGGCGACAGACGGAGAAAATCGGGAGACAACAGGCGCAGAGGCGACAACAGAAATGATAGAAACGACCGCCGCGGCCCCAGAAGAGATGAAAAACCGGAACTTGCAAAAGCCGTAAACCCCAGAAAACGCACGACTCCTCCTGCCGCTCCGGCTGCTAAGGTTGAGGCTCCTGCGGAGGAACAGGCTGCTCCCGTTTCCGAAGCGAATACAGAAGAATAAACAGGAAGTGAAAGGAGGAACTAAGCGATGTTAATGCCAAAACGCGTCAAACGTCGTCGTGTCCATAGAGGAAGAATGAAGGGCATCGCCACCAAGGGAAATACCATTACCTACGGTGTGTTTGGCCTCGTTTCCCAGGAATGTGGTTGGATCACCTCGAATCAGATAGAAGCCGCCAGAATCGCGATGACAAGGTCCATTAAGAGAGGCGGAAAAGTTTATATCAAAATTTTCCCGCATAAGTCCGTCACGAAAAAACCTGCCGAAGTCCGTATGGGTTCCGGTAAAGGTGCTCCCGAATACTGGGTAGCGGTAGTGAAACCGGGCCGTGTCATGTTCGAGATCGAGGGCGTATCGGAAGCCGCCGCAAGAGAAGCGCTCAGACTTGCTTCCCACAAGCTTCCGGTAAAATGCAAGTTTGCCATCAAGGGTCAGGAATTTGCAGAAGGTGGTGAAGCATAATGGAATTGAAAAAAATCAGAGAAATGAGCGAAGCTGAACTGAACAACGAAGTGACAAAGCTGAAGAAAGAACTTTTCAATCTCCGCTTTCAGCAGGTAACAGGACAGCTGGAAAACCCCATCAAGATGAGGGATGTTAAAAAAGATATCGCCAGAGTAAAAACGATCTTGAGAGAAAAAGAACTCAAGCGTGTGGAACTGTAAGAAAGGAGGATGTTGGCTATGGAAGAAAGAAACAGAAGAAAGACCAAAGTTGGTCTGGTAGTAAGCGACAAGATGGACAAAACCATTGTTGTAGCCGTGGAAGACTTCGTCAGACATTCCCTTTACGGAAAGTCAGTGAAGCGCACGAAGAAGTTTAAGGCTCATGACGAAAACAACGAGTGCAACATCGGCGATAAAGTAAGAATTATGGAAACCAGACCGCTTTCCAAGGACAAGAGATGGAGATTGGTCAATGTCATCGAGAAGGTTAAGTAGGAGAGGAGGCAACAATCATGATTCAGACAGAAACAAGATTAAAGGTTGCTGACAATTCCGGCGCAAAAGAATTATTATGCATCCGTATTCTCGGCGGGACAAGCCGTAAATACGCTGGCATAGGAGATATCATCGTATGTGCTGTTAAGGAAGCAACTCCGGGCGGCGTTGTCAAAAAAGGCGACGTTGTCAAGGCTGTCATCGTGCGGACAAAGCAGGGTGAAAGACGTGTGGACGGAAGTTATGTCAAGTTCGATCAGAATGCGGCCGTCATCATCAAAGAAGACAAAAACCCCGTTGGAACCCGTATCTTCGGGCCTGTTGCAAGAGAGCTCAGAGACAAGAACTTCATGAAGATCGTCTCCCTCGCTCCTGAAGTACTGTAGGAGGTGTAGAAGATGCAGATCAAAAAAGACGATATGGTGATAGTAATCACCGGTAAAGATAAGGGAAAAAAAGGAAAGGTCCTGAAAGCAATGCCCAAAGATGATAAAGTCATCGTTGAAGGCGTCAACATTCAGACCAAGCACCAGAAGCAGACCAGAACTGCTGCGGCCGAAATCAAGCACCAGGAAGGTCCCATCCATGTTTCCAATGTGATGTTCTGGGACAGCAAAGCAAAAGCGCCTACCAGGATCGGGTTTACCGTGGAAGGTGGACAGAAAAAGAGAGTATCCAAAAAAACAGGCCAGATATTGGACTAAGGAAAGGAGGGAACAATCTTGGCAGCCAGACTGAAAAAAACATATAAAGACGAAGCATTCAATGCTTTGATGGAAAAGTATAAATACAAGAATGTGATGGAAGTCCCCAAACTTGAAAAGATCACCATCAATATGGGTCTTGGAGAAGCGAAGGAAAACGCAAAGATCATGGAAACAGCAGTACAGGAAATCGCTATGATCACAGGGCAAAAACCGGTTGTTACCAAGGCGAAAAAATCCATTGCGAATTTCAAAGTGAGACAGGGAATGTCTGTTGGCGCGAAAGTGACCCTCAGAGGAGAAAATATGTATGAATTTGCTGATAAGCTTTTCAACATTGCACTCCCCAGATCCAGGGACTTTAAAGGAGTCAATCGCAATTCCTTCGATGGAAGAGGCAACTATTCCATGGGTATCAAAGAACAGTTGATCTTCCCCGAAATCGTCTACGATCAGGTAGACATGATCAAAGGAATGAATATCGTATTTACCACGACGGCAAAAACTGACGAAGAAGCCTTGACATTGTTAGAGCTTCTCGGAATGCCGTTTTCGAAATAACGAGGAGGTACGAAAGTGGCAAAGACATCTCTCAAGATAAAACAGCAGAGAAAACCCAAGTTCACGACAAGGGCTTACACCAGATGCAGAATCTGCGGAAGACCCCATGCATACTTGAGGAAATACGGCATCTGCCGTATCTGCTTCAGAGAATTGGCTTACAAAGGTGAGATTCCCGGCGTCAGAAAAGCCAGTTGGTAAACAATTAAGGAAGGAGGTACAGTTAATATGACTATGACAGATCCTGTAGCAGATATGCTCACCAGAATCAGAAATGCCAACACTGTAGGACATACAACCGTTGATATTCCGGCGTCAAAGATGAAGAAGGCCATTGCCGACATTCTTGCGTCAGAAGGATATATCAAGGGATATGATATCATAGAAGAAGGCGTTCAGGGCACTCTCAGAGTGCACATGAAGTACGGAGCTGGTAAAGAAAAAGTTATCAGCGGACTCAAGAAGATCTCCAAACCCGGCTTGAAGGTTTATGCCAAGAGCAACGAGGTGCCTAAGGTGCTCGGAGGACTTGGTGTTGCGATCATTTCCACATCCAATGGAATTATCAGTGACAAAGAAGCCAGAAAACTCGGGGTTGGTGGCGAAGTTATCTGTTATGTATGGTAGGGAGGAAGAAGTATGTCCAGAATAGGTAAAAAGCCTGTAACACTTCCTGCCGGCGTTGAGGTCAAGGTAAGCGACAGCAATCTTGTCACTGTAAAAGGACCGAAGGGCGAACTGCAGGAACAGATCAGCAAAAAAGTGAAAATCCAAGTCGCCGACGGTGTACTGAATGTTACCGTTGAGGGAGACGATAAAGAGTCGAATTCTGCGCACGGGCTTTCCCGTACGTTGATCGATAACATGGTGGTGGGTGTTACTGCCGGATTCGAAAAGAAACTCCAGATGGTTGGTGTAGGCTACAGAGCAGAAAAGAAAGGTAAAGATCTTGTAATGCAGCTTGGCTATTCTCACCCCATCGAGATGCCGGATCCGGAAGGAATTACTACTGAGGTTCCCGCTCCCACAGAAATCATAATTAGAGGTATCAGCAAAGCGGTCGTCGGAAACTATGCGGCTATCATCAGATCCAAGAGACCTCCCGAACCCTATAAGGGTAAGGGTGTCAAGTACTCTGACGAAGTCATCCGCAGAAAAGAAGGCAAGACCGGTGCTAAGAAGAAATAGAAAGGAGTGAAGAAAATGGCAAAAAAGAATTCCAGAAATGACAATCGTGTCGCCAGACATGCAAGAGTCAGAAAAGACGTTTTCGGTACTCCTGAAAGACCGAGACTTTGCGTTTATCGCAGTCTTTCCAACATTTTCGCTCAGGTCATCGATGATGTGAGCGGAACGACTCTTGTCTCTGCGTCCTCTTTGGATAAAGAACTCAAGGCTTCTCTTGCATACGGCGGCAACAAAGATGCAGCGAAAGCGGTGGGAGAGGCAGTCGGTAAAAGAGCCCTTGCAAAAGGCATTGAAACAGTGTGCTTTGACAGAGGCGGATTCTTGTATCACGGCAGAGTGAAGGAACTCGCAGATGGCGCACGTTCTGCCGGTTTGAAATTCTAACAGGAGGAGGAAGAGAATGCGACAGAATATGATAGATGCATCGAAACTCGACTTGCAGGAATCCATCGTTAACATCCGTCGTGTCACGAAGGTCGTTAAGGGCGGTAAGAATTTCAGATTCAGTGTTACCGTCGTAGTTGGCGACAAAGAAGGGCACGTGGGTGTGGGCCTGGGTAAAGCGCAGGAAATCCCTGAAGCAGTGAGAAAAGCAATCGAAGATGCAAAGAAAAAATTAATATACGTTCCCACAGTAGGAACAACAGTACCCCATAGAAGCCTCGGGATCTTCGGAGCCGGACAGGTCCTCATTATGCCTGCTGCTCCCGGTACCGGTGTAATTGCGGGAAGTTCCGTCCGTACGGTTTTGGAACTGGCTGGTGTGAAAGATGTGAGAGCAAAGTCTATCGGCAGTAACAATGCCGGAAATATGGCATGCGCAGCAATTGAAGGGCTCAGAAATCTCAAGACCCTCGAAAATGTAGCACGTCTCAGAGGAAAAACAAAGGCAGAAATTCTTGGATAAGGAGGGTACAAAGATGGCTGACAAAAAAGTAAAAATTACCTTAGTGAAAAGCCCTATCGGCGCTATCCCCAATCACAGGAAGATCGTGGAAGCCTTAGGACTTAAAAAATTAAATCAGACTGTTGAGCAGCCGGACAACGCACAGATCCGCGGATCCATTGCGAAGGTCTGCCATTTGCTCAAAGTCGAAGAACTTTAAGAAGGAGGTGGCTTAGCATGAAATTGCATGAACTCAGGGCCCCCGAAGGTTCTACAAAGAATGGAAAAAGAAAAGGCAGAGGAACCGCTACCGGACAGGGAAAAACCGGCGGTAGAGGTATGAACGGCCAGAATTCAAGAAGCGGCGGTGGCACAAGGCCGGGCTTTGAAGGCGGTCAGATGCCCCTTTACAGACGGATCCCCAAAAGAGGATTCACAAATATCTGGAAGAAGGAATGGGAAATCGTCAATATTGAAGCCCTCAATTCCTTTGAAGACGGTACAGAAGTCACTCCGGAGCTTTTGATTGAAACTGGCATTGCCAGAAAAATCGCAGATGGTATCAAAATTTTGGGAGATGGTGTTCTCGAAAAGAAGGTTACCGTTAAGGCTCATAAGTTTAGCAAATCTGCCGTGGAAAAAATCGAGGCTGCCGGAGGAAAGGCAGAGGTGATTTGACATGGAGATGCTGAGGACAATTGCTCGAGCGTGGAAAATTGATGACATCAGGAAAAAGATCGTATTTACTCTCCTGATGCTTCTGGTATTTCGTGTGGGATCCAACATTCCTGTTCCCGGCATTGACAGAAGCATTCTCCAGGAAGTATTCTCGGGCGACATGGGCCTTTTGAGCTTGTTTGATCTGTTCTCGGGTGGATCGTTCAGCAATTTTACCATCTTTGCATTGAGCATCACGCCTTATGTTACAGCATCCATCATATTTCAGCTTTTGGCCATTGCCATCCCCCGTTTGGAGGCGTTGGCAAAAGAAGGCACCGAAGGACGCAAAAAAATTGCGCAATATACCCGTTATCTGACAGTCGCACTGGCTTTTGTTCAGGCCATCGGAATGTCCCTGGGGCTGTTCCGTCAGGCAATTCCCGACAGAAGCTTTGGCTCCATTGCCGTCATCGTTTTGACTCTGTCCGCCGGTACTGCATTCCTGATGTGGCTCGGCGAGCAGATCAACGAGAACGGGATCGGAAACGGGATCTCGCTGATTATTTTTGGCGGCATCGTGTCTCGCGCACCCAGTGCGATCCACACCACATATTTGTCTTATAAAGCTGGAGAAGTGGGTGTTCTTTCTATCGCTCTCTTCATCTTGTTTGCACTCTTTGTGGTGGTGGGCATTGTTCTGGTACAGCAAGGCCAGAGAAAGATCCCTGTGCAGTATGCAAAACGTGTCGTTGGAAGGAAAATGTATGGCGGACAGAGCACCCATATTCCCATCAAGGTGAACCAGGCGGGAGTAATCCCGGTCATCTTTGCTCTTTCTCTGCTGCAGTTCCCCCTGACTATCACCTATTTTGTGTCCGGCACAGGTTTTGCCGAGTTTGTTGAAAAATGGCTTTCACCTTCTGGAAATCCGGGAGTGTGGGTGTACAGCATCTTCAATGTTTTGCTGATCCTGTTCTTCACCTATTTCTACACCTCCGTAATTTTCAATCCGGTGGATGTTGCAAACAACATGAAGGCAAACGGCGGATTTATCCCCGGAATCAGACCGGGCAGATCCACTGTGGAATATTTAAATAAAGTTATGACACGTATCACTTTTGCCGGAGCAATTTTCCTTGCTCTCATTGCGATTTTGCCGACTATTATCCAGGGTGTATCTCCTCTGAACTTTAGTTTTGGAGGGACTTCGCTCCTGATTGCCGTCGGTGTTGGTCTTGATACGATGAAGCAATTGGAAAACCAGATGGTGATGCGTAACTACCAGGGCTTCCTGAAATAAGGGAAGTCCAAGGAGGGCAATTATATGTGCAGGCTTGTATTACTCGGTCCTCCGGGTGCGGGCAAAGGCACTCAGGCAGTGAGAATTGTCAAAGAGTATCAGATTCCCCACATTTCTACCGGAGACATTTTCCGTATGAACATTAAAGAGGGCACTGCCCTGGGCAAGAAAGCCAAAGAGTATATGGACAAGGGCGAACTTGTACCGGATTCGCTGGTTGTGGATCTGGTAAAAGACCGCCTGGAAGCAGATGACTGTAAAAATGGTTTCTTGCTGGATGGATTTCCCCGTACCGTTTTTCAGGCTGAACAACTGGATGCGTATCTGAAAGAAAAGGGACAGGAACTGACCAAAGTCGTGGACATTTTTGCTGACGAGGATGTGCTTTTTGAAAGAATGATAGGAAGAAGGGTCTGCAAGAATTGCGGAGCTACTTATCACATCAAGAACATGCCCACCAAAAAAGAAGGCATTTGTGATAACTGCGGCGGTGAAGTTTACCAGAGGGCAGATGACACGGAAGATACGGTCAGAAATCGTTTTGAAGTTTATGAGAAGCAGACGAAACCCTTGGTTGAGTATTACGAAAAAGCCGGTAACATTGCGCACATTGATGGAACCATTGGACTTGAGAATGTATTTGCATCCATCGTTCGCATCATAGGAGCGTAGAATGATAGTCATCAAGTCACAACAGGAAATTGAGTTGATGCGACAGGCAGGGGCCGTGACAGCGAAAATTCTTTCGGAGCTGCAGCATGTTATTGTCCCGGGGATCACCACAAAGGATATAGATGATTTTGTGGAGAAGATCATTGCGGACAATGCCATGACGCCGGCTTTTAAAGGCTACAACGGATATCCCGCCAGTGCCTGTGTCTCTGTAAACCAGCAGGTGGTCCATGGGATCCCGTCCAAACAGCGAAGGCTTGAAGAAGGCGATATCGTCAGCGTGGATATTGGGACAAAGTATCGTGGCTATTTCAGCGATGCAGCAAGGACCTATGCCGTGGGAAAAATCGATCCCCAGGCCCAAAAATTGATAGACACGACTCAGGAAAGTTTTTTTGAAGGCTTAAAGTTTTGCAGACCGGGATTCCGCTTGTCGGACGTCTCCCATGCGATCCAAAAGAGAGTCGAAGAGGATGGATTTTCCGTTGTCAGAGATTTTGTGGGTCACGGTATCGGCCGGGCGTTGCACGAGGAACCTCAGATCCCGAATTTTGGTCCGCCGGGCAGAGGCCCGCGACTTGTTCCGGGGATGGTTCTGGCCATTGAACCCATGGTGAACGAAGGCACATGGAAGGTGACGGTTTTACCGGATGACTGGACGGTGGAGACAACAGACGGAAAAAGATCTGCACATTATGAAAACACCGTAGTAATTACAGAAGGTGAACCGCTGCTTTTGACAAAACTTGATGAACCCTTAATGATGGAGGTGTGACTTATGGCAAAGAAGGATGCAATCGAAGTATTCGGAACTGTGGTTGAGGCTCAGCCAAATGCCATGTTTGTGGTCAAACTGGAGAACGGTTATGAGGTTCTCGCTCACATTTCCGGCAAGATCAGAATGAACTTCATCCGGATCCTGCCCGGCGACAAGGTCAAGGTGGAATTATCACCATATGATTTGTCCCGCGGGAGAATTACCTGGAGAGAAAAATAGGGAAAAACTGTTCGGGCGACCGGCAAGACAAGGAGGAAGATACAATGAAAGTGAAAGCTTCAGTGAAGCCTATTTGTGAAAAATGCAAGATCATCAAAAGACATGGCAAGGTGATGGTCATCTGCGAAAACCCGAAGCATAAGCAAAGACAGGGTTAGATTGAATAAACCCATACGGGAGCGGCTGAGTTTTCCTGTCGGGAGACAGCAAAACACCGTTTGGGAGTTCAAATACATTTTAAAACTGACAGAGCCGAACATAGTGACGGCTCGATGCACTAGGACAGTGTAAAGAAATAAATGAAGGAGGAGAAAGCATATGGCTCGTATAGCCGGCGTCGACTTACCGAGAGATAAGAGAGTGGAAATTGGACTTACCTATATATACGGCATCGGAAGACCCACGGCAACGGAGATCCTTGAGAAATCCGGAGTCAACCCCGATACCAGAGTAAAAGATCTTTCCGAAGAAGAAGTAGGAGCGATCAAAAAGATCATCGACAGTGAATACACTGTAGAAGGTGATCTGAGAAGAGAGGTTTCCCTCAACATCAAACGTCTCATGGAAATCGGGTGTTACAGAGGCATCAGACACAGAAGAGGTCTGCCTGTCAGAGGTCAAGGTACAAAGACCAATGCCAGAACAAGAAAAGGTCCGAAAAAAACTGTAAGCAGAAAGAAAAAGTAAAGGAGGTACGATTACATGGCAAAACAGCAGCAAGTAAAAAAGACTGTTCGTAAAAAAAGAAGAGAACGTAAGAACATCGAACGTGGCCAGGCTCATATCCAGTCTACCTTCAACAACACTTTGGTGACGCTTACAGATCTCAGCGGCAACGCTCTTTCCTGGTCCAGTGCAGGATCTCTGGGCTTCAAAGGCTCCAGAAAATCCACACCTTTCGCAGCCCAGATGGCAGCGGAAGAAGCAGCAAAAGCAGCTATGGAGCATGGACTTAAGACGGTGGAAGTTTACGTTAAGGGGCCGGGATCCGGTCGTGAAGCGGCGATTCGTGCACTGCAGAGTGCCGGTCTGGAAATCAACATGATCAAGGACATCACGCCGATTCCCCATAACGGTTGCAGACCGCCGAAGAGAAGAAGAGTTTGAGGAAAGGGAGGTGTCGTTAAATGGCTAGATATACAGGATCTTCTTGCAGATTATGCAGAAGAGAAGGCCAGAAATTGTTCCTGAAGGGCGAAAGATGCTACGGAACAAAGTGTGCCCTGGAGAAAAGAAATTATGCTCCCGGACAGCATGGCCAGAACAGAAAAGGAAAGATGACTGAATATGGTATCCAGCTCAGAGAAAAGCAGAAAGCAAAGCGTTTCTATGGGATTCTGGAAACACAGTTCAGAAACTATTTTGATAAGGCAGCAAAGAAGAAGGGCATCACCGGTGAAAACCTGCTGATCCTTCTGGAAACCAGACTGGACAATGTGATTTTCCGCATGGGCTTTGCTTCCTCCAGAAAAGAAGCAAGACAGCTTGTCACCCATAACCATTTTGTGGTCAATGGAGCAAAGCAGAACATCCCCTCCTTCCAGGTGAAGGCAGGCGATGTGATCAAAGTAAAAGAGAAGAGCACTGCTTCTCCGAAGTTCAAAGAGATCAAAGACATGTCGATCAGCACTCCTTCCTGGATCACGGTAGATACCGACAAGCTGGAAGGCAAAGTGATCGCACTGCCGACGAGAGAAGAAATTGATACTCCCATCGCTGAGCACCTCATCGTTGAGCTCTACTCGAAGTAATGAATTAGGGGTATCGATGCCGCTGCTGCGCCTGATGAGGGCGTAGCAGGGGTTCGATGGATCTGAGAATAAGGAGGGGTTTTACAATGATTGAAATTGAAAAGCCGACAATCGAATGTATCCATAGTGAAGAAGACCGGAATTACGGAAAGTTCATCGTGGAACCTTTGGAGAGAGGTTATGGAACGACTTTGGGCAACAGCTTGAGACGTATCCTTCTCAGCTCTCTGCCGGGTGCTGCAGTGACATCCATCAAAATTGACGGGATCCTTCATGAATTTTCTACCATACCCGGAGTAAAAGAAGATGTCACGGAAATCATTCTGAACCTGAAAAAGCTTGCGGTGCGCCTTTCCGGCGAGAACACCAAAAAAGTCATTATCAATACTGTCGGTCCGAAAGAAGTCACCGCCGCAGATATTATTGCGGACAGCGGTCTTGAAATCTTCAACCCCGGACTTCACATTGCCACCCTCGAAGAAAATGCGACTCTTGTGATGGAAATCAACATTGCGAGAGGAAGAGGCTACGTGCCGGCAGATCAGAATAAGACCGAAAATATGCCCATTGCGGTAATTCCGGTGGATTCGATTTTTACGCCGGTCAACAGAGTCAACTTTAGTGTGGAAAACACCAGAGTCGGACATGTTACGGACTTTGACAGACTCGTTCTTGAAATCTGGACGGATGGAAGCATCAATCCGGAGGAAAGCGTTTCTATCGGGGCAAAGATCATGCAGGAGCACCTTAAGCTCTTCATTGATTTGACAGACAGCATGGAAGCCATGGAAATCATGGTGGAGAAAGAAGAAGACCAGAAGGAAAAAGCTCTGGAGATGACCATCGAGGAGCTGGAACTTTCCGTTCGATCCTTCAATTGCCTGAAAAGAGCCGCCATCAATACTGTGGAAGAACTGACCCACAAGAACGAAGACGACATGATGAAAGTTCGAAATCTGGGCAAAAAGTCTTTGGACGAAATAAAGAACAAATTGGAAGAACTTGGACTCGGCCTGAAACCCAGTGACGAATAAACATCTTCCAGTACAGAAAAATAGTGAAACAAGGAGGTAGAGCAAAATGCCGGGCTATAGAAAATTGGGCAGACCCAGCGCTCACAGAAAAGCGATGCTTCGCAACCTCGTAACCGATCTGCTTCGCGAGGGCAGGATCACTACGACAGATTGCAGAGCCAAGGAAGCCAGAAAAATTGCAGAAAAAATGATCACTCTCGGAAAACGTGGAGATCTCCATGCAAGAAGACAGGCAATGGCTGTTATTTTTGACGAGACTGTTGTGAAAAAGCTGTTTGACGAAATCGCACCCAAGTACGCTGAGAGAAATGGTGGATACACCAGAATTCTCAAATTGGGTCCCCGTCAGGGAGACAGCGCAGAAGTGGTATTCCTGGAACTCGTTTAAGCGTATCCCACCACAGCTGAGCAAAAAAACGTAATGAAAACGACCGGATCCTTAGGGACACGGTCGTTTTTTTACGCTGGCAAAAGAACACAAGAAAAAAAAAGCCTCCAACTGTAGTTGGAGGCTTTCTGCATGTCCTTTATAAGTAAATGCGCTTAGATGGCTTTGACATTGACAGCGCGGAATTTGCTGCTGTTTTTGGGATCTGCTTCGATGTCAAATGTGACCTTCTGACCTTCTGCTAAAGTCTTGAAACGGTCGGAGATGATGCCGGAGAAATGTACGAATACATCGTCGCCACCCTCGTCATTAGAAATGAAACCAAAACCCTTGCTCTCGTTGAACCACTTTACTGTACCTTTATTCATTAAAGATACCTCCTTTTTCTTTCTTACATTTGTGTTGCGTTTTTTTCAATATTTTACCTATAAAAAATCACACATCCCTGACAAGCCAGAGTTCGAGATCTGACTTACAAGAACATGTGAACAAATTCGTACAGTCAAAATATCTAACTAATTATAACATTGGAAAAGGTTTATGTAAAGAATTTTCGATGCAGCATTTCAATTTGATTTTTGAGGCAGGAGAAAAGCCCTTTTTGTCTGTAAAACAAGGATTTGGCATTGACAAAAGGGCCCCCGCAAGGTATCATATTCAAGTGACCGCGAGGTGTGGCTCAGCTTGGTAGAGCGCTACGTTCGGGACGTAGAGGCCGCAGGTTCAAATCCTGTCACCTCGACCAACTTTATAAAGGATGCTCTGTTGTACGAATGTGCAATAGGGCGTTTTTTTATGTGTCCCATGTTTCCAGTGGAAGCATAATTCTTACATGGAATAGACCGCCTTCAGTACTAAAAATGGCCTGGCCACCGTGATTTTCCGCAATGGACACAATGCTGCGGCTTCCGTAGCCATGACCCTCAAAGGGCGACTGGGGAAGACCGGATTTCATTTTGATTTCACCTGCATAGGAATTATCGGTTGACAGCAAAAGTTTGTTTTTGTGTACCTGGGCCTTAAAGGTCACTGTTTTGGACTGCGGATCTGTGCAGGCGGCCGCAGCGGTAACGGCGTTTTCCAGACTGTTGGAGAGCAGGGAGCAAAACTCGGTATCGCTTAGAGGAATGCTGCCCGGCAGCTTCGCATCCACCGACAGTTGAATCCTCTCCTGTACAGCTCTGTTGGAAAACGCAGATAAAATTAAATTAGCCGTTTCATTTTCGCAAAAGCGCACAGGGGTGATGGCATCCATGTCGGACTGTGTTGTTTTCAGGTACTCTTTGATGCCTTCGATGTTGCTCTCTGTTGCCAGGCCCTGAAGAAGTGTAAAATGGTGCCGCATATCGTGGCGATACAGTGCGGTGCATTCCTGAATCCGACGGAGTGTGGCAAACTCTGTTTTCGCCGATTGAAGCTGGGCAGTCAGCATATCACGCTCTCTTTGTGCGGCTGCCTGCTTTTGCGTTTCGGCGTAATAGAGAATAACAAATACAAAATAAAAAACCGATACAGTGGAGGGCATAAACTGTACCGCCCATCTGGTGCCTTGGTAAAGGATATCGGTGTAAATGGTGGTAACGTAGTCGAAGGCATAGTAAAAAAGAGGAACTGCCCCTAAAAGCATGCGGGATTGAATGGATTTTTCCATCAGCTCCCGGACGGACCCGGCAACATACCTTTTCAGAAAATAAAAAGCCAGAAATACCGCCGCAATATAAAAAATATGGTCTGCGAGTCTGGTTCCAAAGGCGGCACCTGCAAGAAAGCCCACCCAGCGCGGAGCCTGACAGCACAGGTAGCCGAAAAGCACACTGACAATGGACATCAGCCACGGACGTTTAAAATACAAGGAGAGCAAAAGAATCATCGGCACATGGATGATAAGAGGATATAGTTTTGAGGTCATATCTATGCCTAAAAACCACCAGCAGGCCGACTGTGCGATCAGAAGAATCACGCAAGCAGAGGCAATCACAAGATTGCTCTTATGTGTAAATTTTATCCCTGCGAAGAGAACGGAAACCGCAACGCCAAAGATCAGAGAAGAAGCAAATCGTATGAGCCCTATGGCTGTTTCTAACATCCTGTCTCGCCTCCTCTGCCCGCTGTCAATTCCGCCGCTTCCTCAAACAAAAACTGCGTATAGGCAGTTCGAACCTGAGGATAGGCCGTTCTGGCCACAGGAACACGCCGTCCTGTCATGGTCACAAGCTCTCCCTGGCGCAGCTCCCTTATCCATTGCAGGTTGACGATATAGGAGCGATGTACTTTCATAAAACCGGGCCTTTTCAGCAGCGCCCGTTCAAAATCTGCCAGACTGCCGGGGACCTCCCGGCTGTCGCCGTCTGTCAGGTAAAAATAGAGTTTTTTTGCGC
>Ga0302242_1001212_pt1 | contig 20224 bp, 16 predicted proteins | sample AAG_UR_Lys_MG_FD_193510 | JGI IMG/M metagenome (GOLD analysis project Ga0302242, IMG submission 193510) | Enriched activated sludge microbial communities from anaerobic digester in WTTP, New Holstein, Wisconsin, United States - AAG_UR_Lys | ecosystem: Engineered > Bioreactor > Anaerobic >...
CTGATTGATGTAGTCCAGCACGAAGTTCCATTTCCCGTCTTCAACGCCTTTTACTATCTTCTGATCTTGCGTGATTATCTTCACAAATTCCTGGAAAAACATCCGGTCAATCCTCATGCCCTCTGCCCCTATGACTTGCCGGTCAAGAGAGGCTAAAGGATCTGGTGTGAAAATCTCTGCAATGTCTATTACCGGTTGGGGAACCCCACCACCTTCAAGGTCAGAGCTTTCCCCGCCAATAGCTGGCAGCGGAAGCACCTGATCATAATCATATTCCTCTTCGAAATACTCACATACAGCAAAGAAATCAAAGAGGATGAATCCTGTTTTGATAATGTCTTTGGTCTGTTCCCTTCTGGCGAGATCAATGAATTGCTCGCAGAAATCGTGCCTACGTGTGCCCCGGCCCTTGATTTGGATAAACTCTGATGGAGAGAAAATAGGGCGCATCAGGGCTAAATTGAGGATGTCCGTGCAATCGTAGCCGGTAGTCATCATGCCCACAGTGACGCAGACTCTTGTTTTTGAAGTGCGGTAATCTGGAATGAAGTTGCCTCTGCCGGAGAGGTTGTTGTTGGCAAAGTTGATGCTCATCTGCTGTGCTTCGGATATGATAGACGTGACCTGCATGGCAAAATCGGAATTGTATTTACCAGGAAACATCGTATCTGCAATCAAATTCAGTATTTGAGTTATCTTGGTAGCGTGCTTTTGGCTGACGCAGAAGACGATTGATTTTCCAATCTCTCCGCTGATTGGGTCACGCCAAGCATTTTCCATAAATGCCTTGCAGAGGGTGATATTGGTGTTTTCGGAGAAGAACCGCTTTTCGAAGTCTCTCTCCTCAAAATAGGTAATGATATCCTCACCCGCCTCGGTGGGCACCACATAGGCATATCCTTCATCAGAAAGCAGTTGGGTAGTTACTTGGGAGCGGGCATCAATCACGGTGGGATTGACCAGATATCCGTCCTGAACTCCATCCACCAGCGAATATCTAAAGGTTGGGGTTCCACTTTTGCAGCCAAATGTTTCATAGGTATCGAGCAGCAATCTTCTTTCATGATCGCGAGGGTTATTGCCATCCGGCACGTAGTTTTTGAGGTAATCTTTGGGTGTGGCGGTAAGACCCAGCTTATAACCGATGAAGTATTCAAACACAGCCCTAGCATTGCCACCTATGGAGCGATGCGCCTCATCTGAAATAACCAAATCAAAATCTGTGGGGCTGAAGAGAGTCATGTATTTATCTGCAGATAAAAGGGATTGAACCGTGGAGATAACTATCTCCGCCCTGCGCCAATCGTCTCTATTCTCTTTGTAAATCACAGATATGTAGTCGTTTTTCAGGTATCTGACCATGCTGCGCTGAGCTTGGTCCTCCAATTCCAGGCGATCGACCAAAAACAGCACCCTGTGGGCGTTCCCGGTTCTCAGAAATAGTTTTATCACGGCGGCAGAGACCAGTGTTTTACCGGTTCCCGTCGCCATTTCAAAGAGGAAGCGATTGGCTCCACTACGCACTGCATTTTGGATGGACTCAACCGCTTGAACCTGATAAGGTCTCAAGATGCTGAGATTGTTTTTCTTGAGGTAGTCCGCTCTGGTTGCTTCGTTTAGGAAGTCGGGATCCTGAGCATAATCATGCTTTTGGGTGACGGCTATATATCCGGAAGTGATAATCTCGCTTACCAAAGCGTTAGGATCAGGTTTGTAACGCTCAAATCCCTTCATGGATTCGGGGGATGGAAATTTGGTAATGATGTAGGGGTTCCCATGCTGAGTATCCCAGAAGTAGTGCAGATTGCCATTGGACAGGATAATAAACCTGCAATTTTGAGCTTGGGCATATAAACGAGCTTGTTCCTTACCCACCAGAGGGTTGTGCTTTTCTGATTTTGCTTCCAACACGATGATCGGATGTGAGTATTCATCCAGAAGCAGAAAGTCTATAAAACCCCTGGAAGTTTTATCAAAGTCATTGCCCAATTCGTCCATTATCGTCTGTGTAATTGATGTTTTGTTTTCCAAGACGATGTTGGCCTTCTTGCCTTTTTCATCGAAAAATCGCCATCCGGCTTCTTTCAGTAGTTCGTTTATTTTTACCCTGGCTGCAGCTTCTTTCACCTACTTCTCTCCCCGTATGGGTCTTGGCTTGCAATCCCATTGTGTCTCAGGAGTAAATCCTGTTGTTTCTGTAGCTGTGCATATGTCTTTCATTGTCTAATCTTCAGCCTCGTAGAGAGGCTTTTACAACTTTTGGCAACACACCGATTTTGTCAAACACAAAATATCCTGTAAGTCTTTAGCTGTAAACATATCCCCACAACAGGTTGCACCACTGCTTCCGTCAACAACCCCGTTACCCCCAGTTGCTTGTTTGGACGTTAATATCCTACTTCCGTAGCTTTATCTGTCTAACCTATTGATACCTTTCTCGATATCCTGCCAGAATCCCGCCCCTTCACCTCCGAATCATCCAGCCTTGAACCAAACTGCAGCTTCTTCACATCTATCTTTTTGTCTATTTTGTGAGGATCAGAGAACACATAGGGCACATTGGCCAGCTTTTTATCCAGGTCAAAGGGTGTGTCATCCGTGATGTAGGTGACCTCAGATTCAAACAGATTGGCTTGCGAGGGGTTAAAGCGTTCTCTGATCACCTCTACGTATTTGGGATTGATCTCATAGGCGATCGAATTGCGGTTCAAGAGCTTGGCGGCAAAACCGGTGGTACCACTACCGGCAAAAGGATCAAGCACCTTCTCCCCCACAAAGCTGAACATCTTGATCAACCTGAGTGGCAGCTCCAAAGGAAACATGGCGATATGTTTATCCTGCTTGGCACCGGCGAAGTTCCAGTGGCCGCTGAAGTATTCGTTCCACTCTTCGCGGCTCATTTCGGAAGCCTCTTTTTGGCTTTTGGTGGGCTTGGGAGCCTGGCCAAGCTTCTTGAAGAGCAGGACAAACTCATAATCTATCTTCAGGATACCATTGCGCGGATAGGGAAAGCTGCCCATGACCACGCCACCACCGCTGGTGTTCATGGTGGTCTTCTTTTGCCAGATGATGGCACCCATGTAGTCCAGGCCCAAGCTCTCGCAAAACTTGATGATCTCGGTGCGGATGGGGATCACCTTATAACGTCCATAATACACACTGCGCGCAAATTGATCGCCGATATTGATGCAAAGCCGACAGCCGGGATACAGCACCCTTTCACACTCTTGCCAGACCAGATTCAGGTTGTTGATGTATTCTTCATAGCTGTGATCAAAGCCAATCTGCTGCTCGGTGCCGTAATCCTTCAACTGCCAATAAGGAGGTGAGGTGATGATTAGGTGCACAGACTTATCTGCAATTTTGCTCATGTTGCGGCTGTCACCCGTGATGATAATGTGTGAATTTCCCATCATTACTCCTTATTTTGCTTCGTTATGATAGGCAACTATGATTTTGAAAGCTGGGATAATGTCAAGCACAATGTTCTGTATTTTTTTCACGAATTTGCGCGTTTTACACGAATTATCTGATGAGAAAGTCCATGGATTAACACGGATTTTCACGGACGGGGGATGTACGGGCGGTCGCCGAACCGCCGCTGTACGGTCGCTCGCTGAAGCGACCAAAGCGGGCGCAGCTCGCTCAAACCGCCCTTGACAAAAAACGCATCTAAGCATTATGTCCCACATACATGACATGGATGGAGTGGGCCGTAGGCCCAAATGAGAACTATAACTTTATGGGATTAAAAGATCAAGAGGTAAGAAAAGGAGTAAGCAATATGATTACAAGCCATGATGTTAAGTGCTACGAAGACATATTAGACTACCTGGATTGGGGAGATGACACGGCTGGGTACAGTGTAGGAGGACGGATGTGGTTTGAAAGGGAATGGGACAGCATAGTGCCCGAGCTGAAAGAGCGGATATTGGCGGTGGACAGGATAGTGTTGGAGAGGCATGTAGAGGCGTATGATGCAGAGAGATATAAAGAATACATCGCCACGATCAAGAGGCGGTTAGAGCTTGAGGAAGGCAAGAGATGAAACTGACAAATACGCTCCCTTGCTCTAACGCCGCTTCACGGTCGCTCGCCGCGCACCGAAGGTACCGGCGTTAGCCGCACCGACCAAAGCTAGCGCAGCTCGTACAGAATGATTCAAACATTATATGCCACGGAAATGGGCTGAAAAGCCGATAGAATTAACATGGATGAAAGCTACAACTTATTACCACTCAACGATAAAAAACAGTAAGGAGATACAAACATGATAGGAAAAGTTGATGTTAAAGACTATGAGGACATAATCGAATACTTTGAGACAGATGACGACGCGGACGAGTTGGAGATAGTGTCCCGTTTGTCCATGGAAGACGATTGGGAGACGGCCACGCCAGAGCTAAAGGAGCGGATATTGGCTGTGGACAGGATAGTGTTGGAGCGGTATGCGGATTGGTTTGAATACGATTTGTTCAAACGCTACATCGCCACGATCAAACGCCGTTTGGAGCTTGAAGAAGAGAAGTAGCCGGCGGTCGCCGAACCGCCGCTGTACGGTCGCTCGCTGAAGCGACCAACATCTCACAAAGATACCTTCGCCCACAGAAGAACCGATGCAGCTATCAGTTTCTGCGCCAGTTTCAGAGATGCGTCTGCTTGTGGTGGAGATGCGCATGTTCTTGAAATGGGTTAGGGAATCAAGCTGCGCTTGATTGCGGCGGTATGGCAACCTCCGGCTACCTGTTTGGGGTCGCTTTGGCAAGCGACCATACTTGGGCGGTCCGGCGACCGACCCTACTTAGCCGCCCGGTGATTACTCGGTGCCTCCCGGGAAAAACCCGAGTATCACCGTGGCATCGCCCTGCTGGTCAGTAAGGAAGCGGTAGGGTCGCTACGGCGAGCAACCGTAAAAGCGGCGGTTCAGCGACCGCCCGTACATCCCCCATCCGTGTGCATCCGTGGAAATCCTACCATTTTAGTAGGCATTATATCCCTTGCAAAAACCCGATACTTGCCTCAAAGGTTGCCTTTTTGAAAAGGTTCACCTCTTTCTGGGGGCCTTCCCCGCTCAAACGTGTAAGCCCTTGGTATCCCATGCCGTTCCTGCTCGATGGAGGAGGGGCCAAGCAGGGGCGGGGCAGGGACGCCGCATAAACAGCGGCTTTGAGGAGGGTCAAAAAAGGCTGTTTCCTTTGCACATTTACCAACCCGAGGTCAAATTTTTCAGAAAGGCCGACTTTTCACCTCTGGAAGAGCAGGGAAAATCCCACCGATTCCTCGGGAAAAAGTGCGCGTTTTTCGCGTTAACTTGTCCACGAATTACACGGATTGACACGAATTATAGGAGTGAAAAGTAATGCCCCCGAAATTCTTGTCTTGACAAAAACATGACCTTCACTGATTATGCTCCACATGAGAAAATATCACGTTAAGTAAGTTAAAAAGCCGAGGTAACACATGATTATTAGAGTATCCATGAGAAATTATCTCTCGTTTGACGAAGAGAACGAGCTGTCTATGGTAGCATCGGGGGTGAGATCGCATCCGGAGCAGGTATACCGGAATATCGCCAATCCGGTGAAGAAAGTTTTGAAACTCTCCCTGATTTTTGGGCCCAATGCTTCGGGGAAATCAAATGCAGTCAAAGCGATAGACTTTATTCGGGCAAGTGTCACCGGAAGGGCGGGAACACTCCTTCCAACGACGACCTATTTCAAATTGCAAGACCCCGTCTCGACTACAGCAAGCAGGCTGGAAATAGAGTTTGTAAGTGGTGACAAGCTCTATAGATACGGTTTTTTATACGATAGCGGAAAATACCCAGAGGAGTGGCTTTTCCAGATCATGCCCACACGTCTGAAGCCGCTGTTTCACAGAAAAGCCAATGCACAAAATCGAACTATAGAATGGGGAGAAACAGAGTTTAAGCCAAAGAAGGAGAGGGAGTTTTATGAATTTGTAAATAAAGCAACTCCGGACAATAAGCTGCTGTTGAAGGAACTGAGGCAAAGAGCTCTGCCCTTGTATGAATCCGTGTATAAGTGGTTTGATAAATTGGTGATCATCTACCCCAATACCCGAAGAGGTGACTACCTTCACATGTATACAAACATGGATCTCCAAAAGCTGTATCGGGAGACCTTGATAAGTTGTGACACGGGAATATCCGACATCGGCTTCATCGATGTAGACCCAAAAGATATTGAGCGGATTGTTCCGGAGCCTATTTTAAGAGATGTGACGGCCAACGCAGCTTCCTTGGACAAGACATTGATCCTGATACACACTCCAAACCGTCGTTATATTTTGGGTTTCAGAGATAAAATGCCGTTTTTGAAGATGATGAAGTTCATCCATGATGTCCCGAATAGCGACAAGAAGGTTCAGTTTGACTTACCGGAGGAATCCGATGGCACGATCAGGCTTTTGGATTTGATCCCCTTATTGGGTGACGTGAAAAACAACAGAATTGTAGTTATCGATGAGCTCGACAGAAGTCTGCATCCGAAGCTCACCAAACACATCATCGAAACTTGCGTAAGCAATTCTATGCACAATGAATCTCAGTTGATTGCCACCTCGCATGATGTCAACCTGTTGGATCCAGATTTGATCAGAAGGGATGCGATTTGGTTTGTAAGGAAAAACCGGAATATGGGTTCCACGCTCTATTCGCTGGAAGAGTTTAAACCCAGAAACGATAAAGACCTGAGAAACGCATATCTGGAGGGGCTTTATGGTGCAATCCCCTACATATAAAGAGTTTGGCAGGCAGTTTCAAAGAAAGTCCAAGATCAAAGACCCGGGCGTTTATCTCATAGCTTGCGAGGGGACGAAGGATGAGCCGAGGTACATCAAGGAGTTTGTAAAGAAGAAGCGGGTAAGAGCAAAGGTGTTTATAGCCGAGCGGGAAGAAGGAGATTATGGCTCCAATCCTTGGCATGTGTATGATATTCTAAAAGCCAATATGAAAAAACTGAAGATTTCGGCTAAAAACAAGGCTATTCACGGCTGGATCATGGTGGATAGGGACACGGGTAGAATGAGGGAGCTGAGAGAGGTGAAAAAGCGATGTGATGCAAAAGGGATTGGCATTGCCTATAGCAGTCCCTGTATAGAGTTATGGTTTTTGCTTCACTATAAAGAGTTGAGCTCACTGAGCAGCAAGGATCTGAAAGACCTCGATACCCCTAAAAACCTGAAAAATCACTTGAAGAGAAACTGCTTCGATACCGCTAAGGGTTTCTCGGTGATATTCCCCAAAACAAATATAGCAATTGGCAGGGCAAAGGCTATAGACAAGCCTCATATCGACTTTCCAGAGGATTTTTGTACCAGGGTATACAAGCTTGTGCAAGAGTTGTTGGATTTTAACTGAGCTTTTTTCCACGAATTACACGAATTAACACGAATTAAGAGGCCCAGTAGGCAGCAAGCTGGCAATTGATGAGTGGCTGTGCTGGGTATAGAGATTTGGACACTCTTGGTGAGGTGCGTATAGTTTTTGGGCGGGGTGTTTTAGCGAGCTACGCCCGCTGGCGGCGGTTCGGCGACCGCCGGCTACTTTTTAGGTCGCTTCAGCGAGCGACCGTACACACACATTTTTATTGACTTATACCGCTGACTCTAAAAAGATGGATACACAGTAAAATCAAAGGATGGCCAGAAAATGAACATCGACACCCTAAAAACCGTACTACTATGGTCCAACGAGAAGATATATAACAAGCAAAGCCATGAACTGCGTTATTGGCGCATGTGTTATATGAAGGAAGGACGCAAGCTGCGCAATGACTTTTATGAGAGGCTGATGCTCAGCATAGCGGATGAGTCCAGCGACGCTTTCTTGAAAGATAAGGTGGTGGCGGATTTTGGTTGCGGGCCGCGCGGCAGCCTGGTTTGGGCCAAGAATGCTTCCCTGCGCATCGGTATAGACGTCTTGGCGCAGCGTTATATCCTGCATTTTCCTACCGAGTATAGGAAGCACGACATGATCTATGTGACCAGCACGGAGCAGAGTATACCCATTCCGGATGGATTTTGTGATGTGGTTTATTCGGTGAATTCGCTGGATCATGTGCGGGATTTGTTGCCGATGTGCAACGAGATTCGGCGCATCCTCAAGCCGGGTGGCGAGATCATCGGCAGTTTCAACCTCAATCACAAGCCGGATTTGGCTGAACCACAGAAAATCAGCGAAAACATGCTGAGAAAGATGCTCTTCAGGGATTATGAGATCGTGCATTGGTGGGTTTCAGCGCCGGGACCGAGAAAGGATCATTACCGTCCGCTTTATGATCGGCAGTTGATCGACCCCAAAGGCGGCGAGGCTTACCTTTGGGCGCGGGCGATCAAGCCAATAACATAATAATCATTGACTTAAAACCGCATGCTAAAATCATGCGCTTTCACGATAGGTTTTGAGATATGAAAGACCAACTATTCGCTCCAGAAGCAGTGCGCATCGTAGACCACATGCCCTCCAAGGCGTTGTGTCTGGAATTTATGTGCCAACTTTTGGTGGATAGTGGCAGCTTGGAAATCGTGGATCACTTTTTGGATGCCGTGAAAAGCAGAGAAGAGGTGATGAGCACAGGCATCGGCAAGGGAGTGGCCATCCCCCACGCCCGCGATATTTCGGTCAAGGAGCTGAGAACGGCTCTATGCCTGATCAGAAATGGCATAGAGTTTGAATCCTTGGATAGAAAGCCGGTAAAACTCGTGTTTCTGACCGCCGTTCCGAATGACGCAAATCGTGAATATATGAGTGTTCTCAAGGGCTTGAGCGAATACCTCAGGCAAGACGATAAACGGCTTCCGATGATGGAGGCAAAAGATGAAAAGGAGCTATTTGAATATGCCCGTCAGATCGAATCTCAGATACATCTTGCTAATAGTGATTAGCTTGGGGCTCACGCTTGCGTGGGCTCAAAACGAGGATGCCGGATCCACTGGATTCAACAGCCTCAAGATAGTGCATGGAGCCCGTGCTATGGCAATGGGACAGGCTTTGACCGGTGAAGCCAAAAACTATGATGGTGTTTTCTTCAACCCTGCAGCCATCATCGAGCTCCCAACCAAGGAAGTGGGAACCACCTATTGCAACTACTTTATCGACACGCAAGGCGGACAGATCAGGCTGATGCTGCCCAGAAACAAATTCACCGCCTGGGCTTTCGCTCTGCAGTATATGAATATGGGCTCTTTCGAGCGCACGGAAGTGGATCAATTTGGCAATTTCATCAATGATCTGGGCACTTTTAGCGCTTCCAACCTGATCGCCACCGCCAGTTTGGCCAAGTTTATCAGCCCCGCAATCGATGCCGGCGGCAGCTTCAAGGTGATCTACGACATGCTGGAAGAACACTCTGCTGCGGCGGTGTTACTGGATTTGGGCATCATCCACCATCCCCACAATGAAAAGGTCAAGGTGGGTATCACCATGCGCAACATCGGCTTTCAGGTAAAGCATTATACGGAAAACAAACACAAAGAAAAGCTACCCTTCACCTTCGCCGCTGGGGGTAGTTACACCTACACGCCGCAACACAAGAGCGTTTTTGAGATCAACAAAGCCAATGGTGAAAGCTTCGCCGCCCGCTTTGGACATGAGTATATGCTCACGCCGGATTTTGCGCTCAGAGCAGGTTTCAGGTCGAATGCGGGAGATTGGAATACCGGAGGCGGTTGGGGCTGGACTTCGGGGCTTTCATTGGGTGCAGGCTGGAAGTATAAGGCTTACAAAATCGATTATGCCGTCTCATCTTATGGAGATTTGGGTTTGGTGAATCAGATCACACTCGGCTACGACTTTTAGGATAATTAAGAATAGCATTGGAAAAACGTGACTTTTTACTGGAAATAGGGATGGAGGAGCTGCCTCCCTCGCATTTTATGCCGGCCAGAGATTGGCTGCAAGCGAGTTTTGAGGCTTTCATCAGCGAAAACAGGCTCAGTTGTGACAAGCTTTTGGTGAGCGGCACGCCGAGACGGTTTTTTGTGCTGGCTCATGGTATCCCTATCCTACAGCCGGATATAGTGTTGGAGCGCACAGGTCCATCTGTAAATATCGCCTATAAAGATGGTGAGCTGACGCCCGCCGCTTTGGGATTTTTGAAGAAAAACAATGCCTCGCCCGAGGATGTGCAGATCCAGAATACGCCCAAAGGGGATTTTCTCTTCCTGAGCATCAAGCAAAAGGGCAAAGAAGCACAGGAACTGCTCAGAGCCTGGAGCCAGAGCCTGCTGGAAGCCATCCCCTTTGCCAAAAAGATGATCTGGGAATATAAAGACCTCAGCTTCTCGAGGCCGGTGCGCTGGCTCTGCGCCCTGTTTGGCGACGAGGTGTTGGAGCTGAAAAACCACGCTATCCCTTCGGGTAGGATCAGCTACGCAAACCGTCACTTGGGCTTGGATAAAGCCTTTGAAATCCCGCAGCCTAACGCATATCTGGATGTTTTGAAAGAAAACCGCGTGCTGGCGAACAGGGATGAACGCCTTAACACTATAAAACAGAGTCTGATAGATGTATTTAAAGATAGACCCCTACAGGTGATGCAGGATGATAGACTGGCGGAGATCGTGTGTGATCTGGTGGAATGGCCTACCGCGGTGGAAGCCTGCTTTGATGAGGCTTATCTGGTCTTGCCGGAAAAGATCATCACCTCCACCATCAGCCAAAATCAAAGGTATTTTTCCGTGCTGGATGATCAGGGCAATTTCACCAATCGATTTGTCTTCATCTCCAATGGTGATCCGCAGAAGAGCGAGATCATCAGAGGCGGAAATGAGAAGGTGGTCAATGCCCGCTTAGCTGATGCACAGTGGTATTTTGATGAAGACAGTGCCCGCCCTCTGGAAAGTTACGTGCCTGCATTGGAAGAAGTGGTTTTCCAGGCAGATTTGGGCACCATGGCCGCCAAGGTGAAGCGCATTGAGGCTCTTTGCGCCTGGATCTGTGAGCAGCTTCAGCTTGCAGAGCCGGAGGTAAAGCGGGTCATGCGCTGCGCTTATCTCTGTAAGGCGGATTTGGTGACCACCATGTTGGGCGAAAAGGAATTTACCAAGCTGCAGGGCTATATCGGCATGCAGTATGCCGTGATCAGTGGCGAAGATGCTGAAGTAGCCACAGGCATCTGGGAACATTATGCGCCGCGGGGGCCGAACGATGCCCTGCCGGAAACGCTGTGCGGAGCTATCGTCTCGGTGGCAGACAAACTGGATACCGTGTGTGGCATTATCCGCGCCGGTTTGTTGCCTACAGGTAGTGCTGACCCCTTTGCGCTCAGACGTGCCGCCAATGGCGTGTGTCAGATCCTCTTGAAACGAGGCTGGCATTTACCTTTGGATGATCTGATCGCCAAAAGTCAAGCCATCCTGGAAGCGGACATCGCAGCCGATGAGGAACTGGATGAGAAAGCGGCTAACTTCTTTGTGCAGCGGGTGCAATGGCTCTTCAAGCAGGAAGGGATCGCCTTTGACGTGTTGGACAGCCTGGAACATCTGCAGCTTTCCGCTCCGGTAAAGCTGATGGAAGCTGCTTTGGCGCTCTCCAAGATCAGGGAAACCGAAGATTTCCACTCTCTGATTATCGGCTTCAAGCGTGCGGCCAATATATTGGAGGGTAGTGGCAAGTCCATCTACGCTTTGGAGCCGGAACTCTTTGTGCAGGAAGAAGAAAAGGCGCTTTTTGCCAGCTTGCAGGAGCTACGAATAAAGCTTGACACTGCCCTGGAAGCAGACGACTATAAGCTGGCGCTCAAAGAATTGGTGCAGATCGGGCCGGCAATTGACCGCTTCTTTGATGAGGTGTTGGTCAATTGTGAAGACGAAAGCCTGCGTCACAACCGCCATGCACTGCTGAATGAGATCAAAAGCGAGTTCCTGAAGGTGGCGGATATATCAAAATTAGTAATAGATAATATAGAGGAAAACAAATGAACGACTTTTTGAACGATCTGAAGAAACGTGCCATCGCAGCGAATGGCAGCATCGTGTTCCCGGAAAGCGGGGACGAAAGGGTGCTGAGGGCCGCAATGCGCTTGGCAGGTGAGAAAATCGCCAAGGTCATCCTGATCGGCGAGCCTGAGACGGTGAAAGCTGATCTCAACAAACTGAATCCACAATTTGAGGCGGATACACTGCAGATCCTCAGGCCTGCTGACCATCCACGGATAAATGAATTTGCAGACTTCTTTTATGAGAAGCGCAAGAAAAAAGGCGTTACACCTGAAATGGCCGCTACCACGGTGCGCAACGAGCTCTTTTTTGGGGCGTTGTTGGTGCAATTTGGTCTGGCTGATGCCATGATCGCCGGAGCGGTGAATACCACGGGCGACGTGCTGAAATCCGCCCTGCAGGTTATCGGCGTGAAAGCCGGATTGAAAACCGTTTCCAGCGCCTTCATCATGGTAATCCCAAACTACAAGGGCAAGACTGGCTTCTTCAGCTTTGCGGATTGCGCTGTGGTGCCGGATCCCACAGCGGAACAACTGGCAGATATCGCCATCAGCACCGCCGCAACACACAAGGCCATCCTCAATGAAGAGCCCAGAGTGGCGCTGCTTTCCTTTTCCACGCATGGAAGCGCCAAACACGAGCTGGTGGATAAAGTTACCACCGCCAGAGACATCCTTAAAGAGCGGAAAGTGGGCTTTGTCTACGATGGAGAGCTGCAATTGGATAGCGCCATCGTGCCAAGTGTGGCCGCATCAAAAGCTCCCAACAGCCCGCTGAAAGGTGAGGCAAACGTGCTTATCTTTCCGGATCTGCAAAGCGGAAACATCGGCTACAAACTCACACAGAGAATGGCCCATGCAGAGGCGATCGGACCGCTGATCCAAGGTTTGGCCAAGCCGGTCTGCGATCTTTCCCGCGGGTGCAGCACTGAAGTGATTTTCAACACCGCTCTACTCGTGTTACTGATGAAATAATAAAAAAAGACATAAAGGAGATTAGCTTAATGGCAATCAAACTTGCAAACAGGATTCTGGTGGTGAAACCTTCAGCCACCCTTGCGATCAGTGCCCGGGCAAAGGAATTGAGCGCTGCCGGCATTGATGTGATCAACTTTGGTGTGGGAGAGCCGGATTTCAATACTCCGGACTACATCAAGAACGCTGCTCACAAAGCCTTGGATGACAATTTCACACGTTACACAGCCAATCCCGGCATCATTGAGTTGCGTGAAGCGATCTGCGCCAAATTTGAGCGTGAAAATGGCCTCCAGTATAAGCCTAACCAGATACTGGTCTCGGCAGGTGCCAAGGCTTCCATCATCACCATCCTCATGGCGGTGTGTGATGTGGGAGATCAAGTATTGGTGCCCTCTCCCTATTGGGTGAGCTATCCGGATCAGGTGAAACTGGTGAATGCTGAAATGGTGCTCATTCCCAGCACCGTGGAAGAAGAATTCAAGGTCACACCCGCAGCTCTGGAAAAGGCTTGTAAAGATAGCCCCAGTGCCAAGGTGCTCTTGCTCAATTCACCCAACAACCCCTCGGGAACCGTCTACAGCAGAGAAGAGCTGGTGGAAATCGCCAAAATCTGCATCAAATACAATCTTTTGGTGATCTCAGATGAAATCTATGAGCGTTTGGTGTATGATGACACCGAACATGTGTCCATCGCCAGTGTATTGCCCGAAATGTATGAGCGCACCGTGGTAATCAATGGAGTATCCAAAGCCTATGCCATGACCGGCTGGAGAATGGGATATGCTGCAGGGCCGGCTTACATCATCGGCGCAGCAAGCAGAGTGCAGGCACACGCCACCTCTTGCATAAACTCCATCACCCAAAAGGCAAGCGTAGTCGCTTTGAACGAAGAAGACGACTCCATCGAGAAGATGAGGCTGGAATTTGAAGAGCGCAGAAACTTCCTCTGCGGAGAATTGAGTAAACTCCCGCACGTCTCATTCTTCAAGCCCAAAGGCGCATTTTACGTATTCCCAGATATATCCTGGTATCTGGAAAACAACAATAAAGGCATCAAGGACTGCGATGAATTCTGCAGCCTGATGCTGGAAACCTACCATGTGGCATTGGTGTCCGGAGCGGCCTTTGGAGTGGATACCGCCGTGAGATTCTCCTATGCCAACAGCATGGAAAACCTGCAAAAAGGAGCTCAACGCTTTGCAAAATGCCTTGAGGACCTCCGCTCCTAAGAGGTAAAATTATGAGTGACATGAACAACCGCATCCGTGAAATCTTTGACCAGCGCCGCAGGAAACAGAACAACTGGCCCAGGCTGATCATCATGGTCATCATCCTGATCGCGATCATCGTGGGCATCAGCATGCTCAACAAAGCAGCCGAAAAGGGTGGCCTGTTCCCCGGTGCAGTGTATGAAGACAGCACTGCCGTGAAAGATAGCACAAGCGTGGACGAAACACCGGTGTATCCAGTAAATCCAGAACCGGTGGGGACGCCATGAGCCTGGTAATCGTAGGCTCATTGGCCCTGGATTCGATCAGCACCAAAGCGGGCAGCGTCCAAGATGCCCTGGGCGGCTCTGCCTTTTACGCATCCATCGCTGCCTCCTACTTCCATCAGACAGGCATCGTGGGAGTGGTGGGAGACGACTATCCCCAAGCGGGGATCGATCTGCTCAAGAAACACAAGGTCAATCTGGATGGATTGGAAACCGTGAGCGGAAAGACCTTCCGCTGGAGCGGGAAATACGAGCAGTGGAACCAGGCGGATACCCTCAACACCGAACTCAATGTGTTTGCAGACTTCAACCCCACCCTGCCACTTGCATATCGAAACTGTCGCAACCTGCTGTTGGGCAACATCCATCCCAGCTTGCAATTGCAGGTTCTCAATCAGGTGGAAAGCTATGAATGCGTGGCCTGCGATACGATGAACTATTGGATCACCGGCGAACAACAGGCGCTCAGTGAAGTGATCCGCAAGATGGATGTGGTGTTTATGAACGAAGAAGAGGTCTGCCAATACACGGGCTGTGACAATATCTTCAAAGCTGGAAGAGAAATCCTGAAGATGGGCGTGAAGCTGATCGTGATCAAACGCGGCGAATATGGCAGCATCTGCATCAGCAACGACTATCTGGTGTTTATGGCCGCCTATCCGATCGAGGATGTGGTAGACCCCACCGGAGCGGGTGATTGCTTTGCGGGCGGCTTTATGGGCTATCTGGCCTCAAAGCCAAAACCCAATAAACAGGACATCCGTGAAGCTGCGCTCACGGGAACCGTGATGGCAGCACTCAATGTGTCAGGCTTTAGTGTCAACGGCATTGACAACGCAGACAAACAGGCGATTGATGCCAAAATCAAGCAATTAAGGGATTGGACATCATGAACTATAAACAATCCGGTGTAAACGTTGAAGCAGGCGAACAAGCCGTTAAAGACATCAAAGACTTGGTGCGCAGAAGCTACAACAAAAACGTGCTGAGCGAACTGGGGAGCTTTGGTGGCTTGTTTGCCTTAGACCTCGAACAACACAAAAACCCCGTCCTCGTTTCCAGCACCGATGGAGTGGGCACAAAGCTGCTCGTAGCCATCAAAGCCGGCATCTACGACACCGTGGGACAGGACTTGGTAAACCACTGCGTCAACGACATCTTGGTGCAGGGAGCGCATCCGCTCTTTTTCTTGGATTACATAGGCTTAGCCAGGATGGATAGAGAGATCGTCTACCAGATCATCAAGGGAATGACGCAAGCCTGCGTAGAAAACGGCTGCGCCCTCATCGGTGGCGAAATGGCTGAGATGATTTTGACCTCGTGGGAACCATCGTAGGAGTGGTGGATCGTGAACTAATTCTACCCGGAAACAGAGTCAGAGAACACGACGTGCTCATCGGCATCCCGTCCACCGGTCTACATACCAACGGCTATTCCTTGGCCAGAGCTATCGTCTTTGATAAGCTGGGCTTAGCCGTGGATGCCTACGTGCCCGAACTTCAATGCACCGTGGCGGAAGCACTGCTGAGCATCCACAAAAGCTATCTGAAAGAACTCGCTCCCTTTTTGGAAGATGAGGCTCTGCACGGCTTGGCACACATCACGGGCGGCGGCATACCGGGAAACCTGAAACGCATCATCCCCTCAGGTCTCTGCGCCTACGTGAGCTATCCCAGCAGCGAGATTCCACCGCTCTTCAGATGGTTGCAAGCTTCCGGCGGCATCAGTGAAGATGAGATGCGCAAAGCCTTCAACCTGGGCGTGGGAATGATCGCCATCGTGGATGAAAGCCTCGCTGAAAGGCTGATTAAGGAAACCGGCGGCTTCCTGATGGGAGAGGTAGTCTGCGCCAGAGACAACGACCACGGCGTGAGATTCATTTCATGACCATGTTTTGCTGTTACTGAGAGTCCAAAATGAGGTTTTTTCATGAGAAGCGACATTCTTTTTGAGTTTAGGAACGATTTTGGCTTTATCGTATTGCAGCGACAGAGAAATAGCAACTTTGTCGGCAGTGGAAAACCTGAGTTTCAAGGGCGTAATCATGCCAAACTTGGAGCTTTCCGCTCTGGCAAAGGATGTTTTTGCAAAAAACACTTGACTTTTTTACATAGCTCAAATTAAGGTAACACATCCACAAAAGAGCTTCGGTAACCCTGCTGCTCTTTGATGGATAACCAATTGGAATTTAAGAATAATGCTTACAAATAAGGGAGGTTTATCGATGCGAAAATATGCATTGATCCTGCTCATTCTGATGAGTAGCATAGTGATACTCAATGCTGCTACGACCGGCCGGTTAGCAGTTCGCGTGCGTGATAACAACGGACGTCCGATCGAATTTGTGAACGTCGCTGTTACCAAAGACAACCGCACCTTGACCGGTGGAAGAACCAATGCGAAAGGAACGGCTATTATTATCAACATCCCGCCTGGAGTTTACGTAGTTAAATTCACGCTCGTTGGCTATGATAGCTACACCGTTAACAACGTCCGCATCCAAGTGGACCAGACCACATCACTCTCACCCGTAATGAACAAGACGGGCGTAAAGCTCAGCACCGTGGTGGTAACCGCAGAGCAAGACAGAGCTGGAAAAGACAGGGTGGGTACTGCCGTCCAAGTGGATATGAGCAACATGGCTGACGTCGCTGTGACCGACGTCGCTGACGTGGTCGCCCTCCAAGCTGGTGTGACCAACATCGGCGGCGAGCTGCACATCCGCGGCGGTCGTGCCAACGAAATCAACTACACGGTGGACGGTATGAGCGTTTCTGACCCGGTTGACGGCGGAAGTGCTCTGGGAGTTGACCTCGACGCTATCAGCGACATGAAAGTGATGACCGGTGGTTTCCCGGCTGAATACGGAAACGCACAATCCGGCGTGATCAACATCGTCACAAAAGACGGTGATGCTTTCTTTAGCGGAAAACTCGAATACAACACCGACCATATCATCGGCAGTGGACGTAACTCAGACGTGCTCAAGTTCGCCATCGGTGGCCCCGTGGTATTCTTTGGCTCAGAAGACCTGCGCCAGAAGTTCACCTTCTATCTGAACGGTGGCGGAGAGTGGTTGGATGGACGCCTCAAGGACTATTGGATAAGTGATCCAAACAACGAATACGTCCTCAACGGTGTGCCCTTGCTTGAGTATGATTATCCGAAATATGACCCTTACGCAGATCGCACCCGCATCTTGGGTATTGACTTGGGTAACCGCAACTACAACGGCTACAACATAAACCTCAAATCCAAGTATGATTTTAACCCCACGCAGAAAATGACCTTCGCCGTGCGTGGAGACAGAAACTATGACCATGGTTTTACCTATAGCTGGCGCCATGCTTTGCAACACATCTACATGAACGAGGTCATCCAAAGCCAATACATCGGCACCTATGATCACGTGCTCAGCGCAGCCATGAACCTCAAGCTCAAAGCCAGCTTCTACCGCAAGACAAGCACCTCCGGCCCGCGTGGTATCAGCAGAGATAGCTACCTCTACCGCAATCCCATCGATGAAAGCTACGTGGATGACGTCCTCGGCGGCAACTATGGCTTTTCCAGCGTAGACGATATTCGTGATGGAGTGTATGACGAAGGCTTCCTGCCTGCCCAATTCTGGACCTACCGCATCTCCGGTGTGGAAGAACCCAGGGGCTTGAGTGGCTTTGTGGCACCCGGAAGCATCTACGATAACTTTGTGGACGACGTGAGCTCACAGACCAACGTCCGTGCTGACTTTGAATATCAGATCAGCGATATCCACCTGGCAAAGACAGGTTTTGAAGTGATCAAACACAGCATCAAAAAGAACCAGCTTCAGAGCTTCCTGACCATCTATGAAGACCGCTTTGAGGCGAGCTTGCAGCGTGTCTTCAGCACGGCTCAACTGGCTGCCTGGACACCCGTCATCGTTGACTCGGTAGTCACCAACGTCCCCGCTCAGCTCTATGACGTCTACATCACCGACGATGGAGTCAAGATCCCCATCTACAAGCCTGAAGACTATTTCCGTGCCGCTCAGGAAGCTTCCGGAAAGCGTGACGGTTATCAGGCAGACCCCTGGCAGATCGCCTACTATCTGCAAGACAAGATGGAATGGAAAGGCATGATTGTGAATGCCGGCTTGCGCTTTGACTTCTGGTATCTGGGAAGCAAGTATCAGGTCTTGGAAGACAGTGGCAAGTATCGCACTGTCGAGTTTGACAAGAAAGACCGCTTCCAGGCCATGATTTCACCTCGCCTGGGCGTCTCTCACCCAATTACCGACAGAGACGTGCTGCGTTTTGCCTACAACTATCAAAACCAGCTACCCCAGATGCAGTTTATCTTTACCAGCAAGACCCCTGAAGATGCCAACGTCTCTGATACCGCCATCACTGTGGGCAACCCCTCACTGGAGCCCCAGATCACCGTTACCTATGAAGTGGGTCTCTCTCACCAGTTGTCTGACGACTACGTGGTGGATATGACCGCTTACTATAAAAACCTCTACAACTACGTGAGCACCGTAAAGGAAAAGAAAGAGGGAGAAGAACAGGTCTCCTGGTACAAGTATATCAGTGAAGACTACGGCTCTGCCCGTGGAATAGACATCCAGCTTGAGAAGCTGCTCTCAAACTTCAACACCTGGACTATCGCCTATTCCCTGGCTTGGGCTCAAGGAAACAACTCCAGCACCGTCATCCAAGACGAGATGACAAACCTGCGTGAGTTCCCTCTGGATTGGGACGTGAGACACAACCTCAACACCAGCTTCACCTTCCGTATCGGCAGAAACGAAGAGTTCTTTGTGCCTTTCACAGACTACATCCTTCCTTTTGATGACTTTAGTGCCAATATCAACTGGAATTTCGCCTCCGGTGCTCCCTACACACCCCAAGCGATGGTGGGTGGCAGCATGTTGGATACAAACTCAAAGCGCAAGGGCTGGACAAACCAGGCAAACTTGCGCCTCACCAAAGGTTTCTCACTACCAAACGACATGAGCATCAGAGCCTTCATGGAAGTGGAAAACTTGTTTAAGACCAAAAACATTGTCGGCGTATATCCCAAGACCGGCTCACCTTACGAAACCGGTGAAGACTTAACCGACGATGAGGTAGGAGCAGTCTATCCTGAGGTCGAATTTGTATACAACAAATCTATACGCAACCCAGGCATGATAAACGACTACCGCGGCGTCACCTTTGGCGTCTCATTCAACTTCTAAATTTTAAGTTCCTAAGGAGGAATCACATAATGAACAAGAAGACAAAATGGATACTGTTGCTCATCGTAGCGATGACAATGCTACTGGGAGTCCTCGGTGCTCAGGAAGCTGCAGAACCCGCAGCCGAAGCAGCATCAGGCGGCACCAAAAACTTGGCCGAATTCATATTTGGCACTGGAATGGTTAAATGGTTTATCGATGGTGGATGGGCAATGTGGCCTATCCTTTTCGTCGCCCTTTATGGCTTAGCTTACGTCATTTGGAAGTTTATAGCCCTGGTTTATGGCAAGATCAATCTCAACAGCTTTTTGGGAACTCTCGTCCCCATGCTCCAAGCCAAGAAATATGACGAAGCTGTTGCATTTGCAGCCAAGACTCGTGGCCCCGTGGCAGCGATCGTCCATGCAGGAATGCAGAAAGCTTCTTCAGGCGTGGATGCCGTGGAAAAAGCCATGGAAAACGCCGCTATGATTGAGATGAGCTATTTGGAAAAAGGCTTTGTGGAAATGTCCAGTGCCATTACCTTGGCCCCCATGCTGGGATTCTTGGGAACGGTTGCTGGTATGATCGAGG
>Ga0302242_1001213_pt1 | contig 20193 bp, 14 predicted proteins | sample AAG_UR_Lys_MG_FD_193510 | JGI IMG/M metagenome (GOLD analysis project Ga0302242, IMG submission 193510) | Enriched activated sludge microbial communities from anaerobic digester in WTTP, New Holstein, Wisconsin, United States - AAG_UR_Lys | ecosystem: Engineered > Bioreactor > Anaerobic >...
AGCTTAGCGTGAGCGACAACAACATTGATTTTCAGAGCTTTGATTATGAGATTGTATCAAATGACGACCAGCTCTTGCCTTCTGCAACCCTCGCTTGTTGCGTCACAAACCCCATCCAGAGCGGCTCCGAGCTTAAAATCAAGCTCAGCAATCTACAGGCTAACGAGTTGAAAGTGCAGATCTATAATATCAGAGGGCAGAAAATCTGGTCGTTCATTGGTTATCCCGCTGCAGCCAATGAGGTTACGCTCTCTTGGGATGCGCTGATAAAGGGCAAACCTGCGCCTGTGGGCGTCTATCTCTTGAGGGTGGAAAACGCATCCACGGAGCTGGTTAAAAAGTTCAGCATCATCAGATGAAGGAGTTTTTAAAACAAGAATAGATGTTTATCGACTACGCCAAAGCAAGGATAAAAGCCGGTAATGGCGGTGACGGAGTTGTCAGCTTTCGCCGCGAGAAGTTTGTTCCCAAAGGCGGTCCGGATGGTGGAGATGGTGGCCGCGGCGGTGATGTGATTGCTGTGGGTGACGAAAACGTCAACACCCTGATAAACTACCGTTATACACAACTTTACGCCGCCGGGAATGGTAAACCTGGTTCTGGGCAGCGCAAGACAGGTGCTGCAGGTGAAAACGTGTATATGCGTATGCCTTTGGGCACGCAGATTTTCCTGCTCAAGGAAGATGGCAAGAAAGTCAAGTTAGGCGAGATCACGCAGCATGGTGAAGAGCTGATCATCGCTCGTGGTGGCCGGGCGGGCAAGGGTAATTGCAATTTTGCCACTCCGATCAATCAGGCTCCGCGTCATGCTACCTTGGGTAAAAAGACCCAGGAACAAGAGCTGGAACTGGTGCTCAAGCTCATGGCAGATGTGGGGTTAGTGGGTTTCCCCAATGCGGGCAAATCTACCCTGCTCAGCGTGCTTTCCAGCGCCCGACCAAAGATTGCGGATTATGAATTTACCACTCTTGAGCCCATGTTGGGTGTGGTGAAGGGCTCAGACTATTGCTCCTTTGTCATGGCAGATATCCCTGGTATAATCGAAGGTGCTCATGAAGGTAAAGGCTTGGGGCATCAGTTTTTACAGCACATCCAACGCACTGCTATCCTGCTCTTTCTCATCGACGTCAATACACCTGACCCAATCTCTGCCTATCAGACCCTGCGCTCGGAGCTGTATCTCTATGATAAATATCTGGATACCAGGCCTTTCATCGTGGCCATCAGCAAGCTGGACACCGTCAGCGATGTCGATGAAGCCTTTGCACCTATTGCCAAGGCGTTTAAAGAGCAGTTCAACGTGGATGCTTTGCCCATTTCAGCGGTGAATCATCTCAATCTGGATAGGCTCAAACACCGTATCTTTGAGCTTTTGGAAAAGCAATGAGCGAATCTGAAGTCCTAAAAGCTTGGCTCTGCGTCAAAAGCGCACCGGAGATCAAAGGTAAGGAGCTGATCCGTCTCTTGCAGACCTGGGGTGATCCTGTAAACTATGTGGGCAACCGCAGCCACGATCTCTACCAGGATGACAGCTTTAAGGCCATGGGTTTAGAGCATTTGGCCAATTTCCGGCTTCCGGAAAACTATCCCCAGATCTCCAAACTGGCTGAGACCTATGAGATCAAGGTTATGGGCTACACAGATCCAGCCTACCCTATAGGACTAAAGGAGATCTACAGCCCGCCTGCCGTGCTCTACTATCGGGGTGATCTGCCAACTACCTTGGATGCCAAGTGCTTAGCCGTGGTGGGCACCCGCAAACCCAGCGCCTATGGACAGCAGATGTGCGGCAAGACTTTGGCTCCAGTCTGTAAAGCGGGCGTGACCATCATCAGTGGCTTAGCTATGGGCATTGACACAATCGCCCACCTGACCGCTCTGGAGGAGAAGAGCAAGACCATCGCCGTCTTGGCCAGTGGCGTGGAAAGCATCTATCCGCCCCAAAATCGTGAATTGGCCAAAAGGGTGATTTCTAACGGTGCTTTGGTCAGTGAATATGAACCCGGAACCAAAGCAGAAAAGTGGAATTTCCCTGCCAGGAATCGGATTGTATCCGCCCTGGCATCAAGTGTTTACGTGGTGGAAGGCCCCATCACGAGCGGTGCCTTGCTTACAGCCAAATTTGCCATTGAGCAAAATCGTGATCTCTTGGCTCTACCCGGCCAGATCAATCATCCTAACGCACAAGGCCCCAACCACTTAATCAAAAATGGAGCTCGCCCCGTAACTTGTCCTGAAGATTTGATGGAACAGATGGGAATCGAGCTTCAGGAAGATGAGCAACTGCAAGCTCTGCCAGAGCTAACTGATGATGAACAAAAGATTTTAAACATCTTCGAGACCGAGCAACGAGAGCTCTTTTTCGATGAGCTACTCATCATCACGGGCTTGAGTTTTGGCAAGCTCTCCATCATTTTACTCAATCTGGAGCTGAAGCGTTGCATCGCCAAGGCTTCCGGAAATAGTTTTGTTATCTTTTAAAAAAGGCTATACTCATGAAAAACAAGATCATCCTTATCATCGCTATCCTATTTAGTATTAGCTGCTTGGCTGCGCTGCCTTCCGCTTTTACCAAGCGAGGCAATCCTGAGCTTTACCGAGAAATCCGCCTCCAAGCAAGGCAAAACCTCAAGAATCTTGATGCTTCTGCCCGCAAAGCCTACAGGCGCTTGCTCAAAGAAAATGACGACATCTTGATGAACTATCTCATTGCATATGAATTGGATAGTATTCTGCAGATTGCCGATCCTCATGATGTCTATAGCAATTATATGCAGATCGCACAACTTTTGGATACCCGAGAGTTTGATCTGGAGCCGGAGTTTTTTCTCTCCTACGTGGCCAAACAAACCGTGGCCGATGAGCGAATCCAGGCATACCGTAAAGCTTTTATGGATGATGGCTTGGCCGAAATCTTGGATTCTGCCACCGACGAACTGGATCTCTATCGCAAGGTCTGTGATTGGGGCTTGGAGCGACTTGTCTTCCAACCTACCAGCGGCAGAGATTTAAGTCCTTTGGATATTACAACTTCCTCCTATTTAGGGCGTTGCGAAGAGATGCAAATTCTCTTTGTTGCTGCGGCCAGAACCGTAGGTTTGCCCGCTCGTCCGGCCAGCGCACCTTGGTGGGCGCATCAGGATAACAACCACGCTTGGGCGGAAGTTTGGCTGGATGGAGCTTGGCACTATACCGGTGACATGGATGCTGCCTACTTCCCTGATCAGACATGGTTTAGCGGTCTTATAGACAAGACGGTGCTCATTCTCGCTTATGGCTCTTTGGCTTCCAGCAATGACGAAGTGATCGCCTCCGGCAGATACCACAAAAGCATCAATTCTACGCCCAATTATGCCGGGGAGCGCACGCGCCAGGTTCAGATAACAGTTCTGGATGAAGCCGGTCAAGCCGTATCCGAAGCCGCTTTGGGCATCTTTGTTTACAATTGGGGCACGCTGAGGCCGATCAGTTATTTCAGGGCTGATGAGCAGGGGCAGTTCACCATCAGCGTGGGGCGCGGAGCCTTCTATCTTGCTGCCCAGAAAGACGATAAGCACGCTCTCACCTTGGTGCCTTCCTCTGAAGAGAGCTCCATCAATGTGGATCTGGTGATCTCGGATTTGGATCTGCCTGAACAAAATCAAATCCTCCATTATCCTTCGAACGAATTTGAGTGGCAGCAAGCGCCTCAAAGCTATCAAGATAACGTGAAGCGGATCAAGGAACGCATCGCCTTGAGAGATAAGGGTTTTGCCAGATATGAAATTTTGCCTCAGGGTGTGATAGCGGATTCTCTCTACTGGAAGGTTTATTCCTCTTGTAGGGGCAATGCACTGGAGTTTAAGCTTTTTACGGATAGGGTGGGGCACATTGAGCCAGGCTTTTTGAGCTATCTACTTTCCGATGATCCCAAGCTATTGTGGCAGATGAAGGCAAATCAATTTGAGGCTCTCTACAACTTTTATTTAGAGCATAAATTCTCTGACTATGCGGGCGAAGACCTGCGGATGATCCTCAGTCCTGCAGTGTATTATGAGGAGTTGCCTCAGCCAATTTACGATAAAAAGATGGGCTGCCGGTTGTATCCGAAGATGTTTTATCAAAAAGGAGAGACGGAGCTGGAAAAGCTGGCCAATATCAGCCGTTTCATGGCCAAAAGATACAAGGTGAGACCAGATAAGGCGCTTGCCGGGCTGCTTCCCGCCAGCACTGCCTGGAATCGTAAATATCTCACTGCCGTGCAGAAGCGCATTTTAGCGGTGAATGTTGCCCGTGCTAATGGCATTCCTGCTTCTTTTGCCCGCATCCCCAACCTGATTGTGGCTATAATCGAGGGAGAATGGCAGTATTATGATATCGAAAAGGGAGAAATCTGGAGCGGGGGAGAACAGGAAGAACCCGCAATGGGAGCCCTGAAAGTGAGCGTCCAAGATGAAGAAGGCGTGCCGCTTTCCATCGACGCCTCCAAACTGGTGATCACCAAGTGGGAAGATGCCAATTTCTATAGTCTCAATCATAGCTTCGAGCAGGCTGAGGATGGCAGTTACACGCTGGAATTGCCCCAAAATAAATACTACCTCCAGTTTGGCTACCGCATCTCGGACAGCCAGACCGGCTTCCTGATGCAAAAGATAGATTTTGAGGAGGCGGATAGCCTCTGGGTTGTGCTCAAGCCTCAACAGTATCCCCGCGCCTGGCAGGACATCAGCGACTTTGTGGCTGCCATCATCGGTGAGGAGCTCTTGGAGACAGACAAGATCATCATCTTGGGAAGTCTGGATCACGAAAACTCGCTGCGCACTCTGGATAAGATCAAAGCCCTGGATAGAGAATACATCTGGCTGGGCTATCAGGATGTGAGCGATCCGCCTGAGCACTATCAATTTAGTCAAGCCTGGCAGGATGCTGTGAATCAAGACCAACGCAATGCGGTGCGTGTCTTTACCCTCGTCAAAAAAGAGGGCAAGTGGCAGATGTTTGAGGGTTTGTGGGATGAGCTAAAGGCCAACTGAGGTGGGCCAGTTGTAAGCTGGAGATAAATCATTGAATGGTAGTGTGTTATAGACAATGGTTTGTGGTGTCTTAGTGTTGTTGTGGGTGGATCGAGGCCAAGAAGGAAGAGGAGGGGGATCCCAAGTATTACACTTCAGCAAAGAAAGAGACGATATTTGACCGATTTCGTATGCTTAATGTTGTCAGGCGGTTACGAAGATGGGAATTTCGGATTTTCTTCATGGGACCTAGATCGTCAGAGTATATTATGAGGAGACGTTTTTGGAAAGTGAAAAAGTGAGAGCGGTCAAAAAGAGGTAATGGTTTCGCTCCACTTTCTAACGAGTGAGTAAGGATGAGGGAGTGATGAGTTTGCGAATAATGAGGGGGTAAAGAAGGCAAAAGTCAACAGACTGCTTAAGATCGGGTTAGAAAGAAATGTGTTGACAGGTTATGCTTCGAATTTTAGCCGTGCCTACACAGCAGGTTTTGGGTTTATTGATTTAGCAAAACAACGCTTGCCCTGAATTGTTGGCTTACTACCGAAAAAAGTGGGAGGATAACATGCTTGGATATGAAGACATTCTTCAGACCCTGAAGCAAAAGAAGGAGTATCTGCGTAAGGAGTATGGCGTGCAAAGGATCGGTGTGTTTGGTTCTTATGCCCGCGGCACTCAAACGCAGGATAGTGACATAGATTTTGTGGTGGAATTTGACGAGGATATTCCTGATCTCTTTGAGACTAAATATCGGCTCAGGCAGTTTCTTGACGATACTTTCGATAGACAGGTAGACCTTGCCAATCTTGAGGCAATTAAGCCGTATATCCTTAAAGTGATTTCGAAAGATTTCAAATATGCAGAGTAATGACGAATTGTGCTTGCAGACAATTAAGGATTCAATCGACAAGATTGTCCAATATACGGTCGGCATCAAGAGTTACAGGCAATTTATTAAGGATGACAAGTCAATTTATGCCTGTTTAATGCAGTTGATAAACATAGGCGAAACGGTTGGCAGGCTATCTGAAGAAATCACAAGTGATGAAAGTGCCATAGAATGGCGAAAGATACGGGGGTTACGCAACATCTTAGCCCATGATTATTTCGGTGTAGACCATCGGGAAATCTGGTCAATAATCAGTATTCACATTCCCACATTAAAGAAAGTTGTGGAAGGGTTTCTTGAATGATATCTGTGGGGTTATGCAGCCAATGTGAGTTCCTCGAGCTGCGTAGCAACCTTGGTTTACCAGTGTTGTTACAGATAGTGTCCCGCCATCTCTTTTCCCATTAGAGCAGTTCTTTCTCTTATCTCCCAGCATGTTATCTGTCCTTTCAAGAGGTGTTTACCCGTTCTATGCCAAATTTGTTAAGATTTTAGTGGACAGCAAATGCGCCTTTTATAAAATGACACTAACCGGGTAAAACCGGTAAAAAACGATGGATAAGGAAAATGAGTAGCGATACAGGCAGTCAACTTGGTAATATACGCAATATTGGCATCATGGCTCACATCGATGCGGGCAAGACCACGACTACGGAGCGGATGCTCTTTTATTCTGGGTTTTTGCACAAGATGGGAGAGGTGCATGATGGCAGCACTTTCACAGACTGGATGGAGCAGGAGCGTGAGCGTGGGATCACGATCACATCTTCTACGGTAACCTGTTTGTGGAAAGATAAGCACATCAATATCATAGACACTCCCGGTCATGTCGATTTCACCGCAGAAGTGGAGCGCAGTTTGCGGATTTTGGATGGAGCGGTGGGTGTGTTTTGTGCGGTTGGTGGCGTTGAACCTCAAAGTGAGACTGTTTGGCATCAGGCGACTCGCTATAAAGTACCCCGCATCGCCTATATCAATAAAATAGATAGAGTTGGAGCGGATTATCAGCGTGTGATCTACATGATCCATGAGCGTCTCACAGCCAAAGCCTATCCCGTGAATATCCCTCTGGGTAAAGAGGACAACTTTGAGGGTGTCGTAGATTTGATCAGCATGAAGCTCTGGACTTTTGACCCGCTTACAATGGGAGATGTGACTCATCTGGAGCCGATTCCAGAGGATTTCCTGCCTCAAGCCAAGATGGCACGTGAGGTGCTGCTGGAAGCGGTAGCGGAATATGACGATGAGCTAATGATGCTCTATCTGGAAGGTAAGCCTATCCCTGAAGATTTGATCCGCAAGGCGATTCGCATCGCTACCATCCATCATGGCTTTATACCAGTCCTCTGCGGTTCTTCGCTGAAGAATAAGGGCGTGCAATTGCTGATGGACGCTATTTTGGACTATCTGCCCTCGCCTTTGGATGTGGGAGCCTGTATCGGTTATTCACCCAAAGACAGGCAGGAAATCCAGATTCTACCCGATCCCAAGGCTGCCTTCGTGGCTATGGCCTTCAAGGTTCAGATAGATAAATATGTGGGCAAATTGGTCTACATCCGGGTGTATTCCGGCACGCTGAAAAAGGGTTCACGGATTGTGAATCAGACCAATGGCCAGCGGGAACGCGTTGCACGTGTCCTGCAGATGATGAGCAACCGCAAACATGATCTTGACGAGCTACACTGTGGTGACATCGCTGCCTTGGTGGGAACCCGCTATCTCAGCACCGGAGACACGATCACAGATGGGGAGATAGATATCAGCCTCAGTAAGATGAACTTCCCAGATTCCGTGATTTCCATCGCTATCGAACCCAAAACCAAGGCGGATCAGGAAAACTTGGGCAATGCCTTGGCGAGGCTGGAAGAAGAAGACCCCACCTTCAAGGCGCATGTGGATAAAGATAGCGGTCAGACGCTCATTTCCGGCATGGGAGAGCTGCATCTGGACATCATCGTGGACAGGTTGAGACGGGAGTTCGGCGTGTCGGCAAACGTCGGAACGCCACAGGTTTCCTACAAAGAGACCATCTCCAAAGCGGTGATCAAGGAGGAGGTGTTCCAGCGTGAGATGAACGGGAAAGGCAGTTTTGCGCACGTGGTCTTCAGGGTGAGTCCCATTAGCGATGAAGACTTGGACAAGGACGAAAAGAACCGCTTTACCAATAGTGTTTCGGTGGAAAAGATTCCAGCCGAATTCCATGCTGGTATCCAGGAAGCCGCTCTGAATGCACTCAACGATGGGCCTCTGATCAGTGGGCATATGGAGCGGGTGCATGTGGAGCTGATTGATGGGGCATTTAACCCAGTGGATTCAAACGAGCTGGCCTTCAGGATTGCCACCAGTTTGGCGGTTGGGGCGGCGCTAAGGGAAGCGAATCCGTTGATCATGGAACCGGTGATGTTGCTCACGGTGTTGAGTCCTGAAGACTTTGTGGGAGATATAATTGCGGACATCAATGCCAAGCGTGGACGCATCGAGGTTTTGAGGCATCACAACGAGTATCAGCAAGAAATCATTGCGCAGGTGCCGCTGAGCGAGCTCTTCGGCTATGCGACGAGGGTGCGTTCCCTGAGTCAAGGTCGTGCTGTCTATACACTGGAGTTCAATTCCTATGAGGTGACTCCAAACAGCATTCAAAAGGAGATTCTCAGACGCATTCGGGGTTATGTAGAATAAAAAAGTGGAGTACAAACTATGAGCGAAATAAGCGACGCAAAGAAGTACAAGATGACGGTTGATTTGAAGGTCAATGAAGCTGTTGCTACCGTTAAAGTTGACGGTATCATCAACAGCGAAAATGCTTCTCTCCTACAGGACAAGCTCAACGAGGTCTTGGCTTCTGATGCCAACATACTGGAGCTGGATTTCTTTGATTGTCGAGGAATTAGCAGCACCGGTATCGGTAAGATTTTGTTATTTTATAAGGATTTTATCGGACGAGGGGGCGAGATCGAGGTCGTTCGAAGCTCTAACACCGTCTATGAGCTGTTTTCCATGCTCAAGATCAACCAGTTGTTTACAGTCAATTTGGGATGAATGGATCGGTAAAACCTTTCAATATTCTGGTGATTGATGATAGCATCAGCATCGTCAAAAGCCTGTCTAAGATATTGGAATACCACGGGCATCATGTAGTTACGGCTAATAGTGCCATTGATGCGCTGCGATTGGTCGAAAACAGCAACTTTGATCTGGCCATCTGTGATATTGAGATGCCGGGGATGTGCGGCTTGGAGTTTTTGCATAAGATCAAGCGGAAGCTGGATTATTCTATGGATGTGGTCTTGATGACGGGCTATCTTGAGCAGGATTATTACATTCAGGCTATTCGTTTGGGTGCGGTAGATTTTATCAGTAAGCCCATAGAGTGTCAGGAGTTGCAGTCTACATTGGAGAGGATCAGGGAGAGGCGTGATAGAGTGATTAGCCAAAGCCATTTCTTCAAGAATTTGCATGGCTTTACCATGGAGTTTTACATCGATCCAGCTCGCTTCATCAAATCCAGTCTGGACAAGGCTTTTTCCTTCTTTTTTGAAAATAATCTGGGTTTTACCCACACCATCGCAAACGAGTTGCTCATCTGCATGGAAGAGATGGTCTTCAACGCCATCATTCACGGAGTATTGCAGCTTTCCGCTGCTGAACGTCAGTTGGATAGCGATCAAATACGAGCCTTGGTACTGGAAAAGATAAGTGAAAACCGAGATGTCTGTCGCAACTGTGTTCTACTCACCATGGAGGTAGACCATGAGCAAAAGCAGGTCGTGGTCAGCGTGGAAGATAAGGGTAAAGGCTTCGACTTCAAGGCTTGGCTGGATCACTTGGAAAACGCTCAGGAAGTGAACCTTGAGCACCACGGACGTGGGATCAACATGATCAAACACTTCAGCGATAGCCTCAGCTTTGAGAAAAACGGCAGCAAAGTGAGTATTAGCAAGGCCTTGCAATGAAAGAGTATTCGCTGAAAAGCTACTATAGAAGCTGTAGAGTGCGCTGCAGGGAGGCCGGCATTCCGGAATCTGCCTTGGGGTGGCTTTTTTGTGAGAAGCTGGATTGCGGTTTGGCGGAACTGTCTATCTTGATGAGAGATAAGCAGCTTAGCCGTGATTGGGTGAGGGCATTTGAAGAGCTGTTTATGCGTCTGATTCAGGGCGAACCGGTGCAATATATCCTCGGAAGAGCCTGGTTTTGGGGCTTGACGCTGAAGGTGAATCCGGATGTCTTGATTCCCAGACCTGAGACGGAGCAGCTTCTGGAGCTGGCTTTGCGCTATTGTGCAGAAGATGCCAAGGTCTTGGATTGCTGCACCGGCAGTGGAGCTATCGCATTAGCGCTTAAAATCCAGCGCCCTGATGCCAGCATTCACGCATCTGACCTCAGCGCTGCTGCCTTGGAAGTTGCAAAGGGAAACGCATCCGATCTGCAGTTGGAGCTGGAGTTCTATCAATGCGACCTCTTCCCCGAAAACGGGATCAAATTTGACCTCATCGTCAGCAATCCGCCTTACGTGAGCCAGGCTGAGTATGAGGAATTGGAGGCTGTGATCAAGGATAACGAGCCCCAAATGGCTTTGCTATCAGGAAATGAGGGTTTGGATCACATCCTGCGTATTCTGGAGCTGGCGCCCTCACACCTTGCAGAGGAAGGTGTTTTGTGTCTGGAACACGGGGAGAAACAACAGCAAAAAATCATCCAAGAAGCCGTATCAGAGGGATGGGAAGTGGAGTTTGCAGGCCAGGATTTGGCTGATAAGGATCGCTTCTTGGTGCTAAAATACAATCATCATAACCAGAGGAGATAAAAATGGACAGATTTATCATCGAAGAAAACCGCAATCTAAGCGGCAATATCGAAGTAAGCGGAGCGAAGAATGCCATCCTTCCAGCCATGGCGGTAGCGCTGCTTGCTCCGGGAAAATCGCTGCTGACAAACGTGCCTAACCTCATAGACCTCAAGAGCATGGCTCATCTTTTGAGAGTGTTGGGTGCCAGAGTGGATTATGACGTCGATAGCATGAGCATCGACAGCCGTGACCTATGTTTTAACGAAGCTCCCTACGAACTGGTAAGCAAGATGAGAGCCAGTGTTTACGTGCTGGGGCCTCTTTTGGCCAGGCTCAAAGAGGCGAGAGTGTCCTTTCCGGGCGGCTGCGCCATCGGAACCAGACCGGTAGACCTGCACCTGAAAGCGATGGAAGCTTTAGGCGCCACGATAAGCATCGATCAGGGTTACATCCACGCCAAGGCGGACGAGCTCAAGGGCGCTGACATCCATTTTGACAAATCCAGCGTGGGAGCTACCATCAATGCGCTCATGGCTGCCGTTTTGGCCAAGGGAACCACCAGGATGTTCAACGCTGCCAAAGAGCCGGAAGTGGATTTTACCGTGGATATGCTCAATAAAATGGGTGCCAAGATCAGCGGAAGAAGCACCAAGACGCTAACTATCGAGGGTGTGGACGGCCTCTATCCTGTGAAGATGGAGATGATTCCAGACCGCATCGAAGCGGGAACCTTCATGATCGCAGGAGCTTTGAGCACTTCACCCATCACCGTGACAAACTGTGAGCCTGCTCATCTGGAAGCTCTGATGGAAAAGCTGCGCCAGGCAGGATGCGAGCTGATCGTGGAAGGCAGTTCCGTGACCGTGGTGCCGCCCAAAAAGATCAAGTCCGTGGATGTCGTCGCTGAGCCGCATCCCGGCTTCCCAACAGACTTACAGGCTCAATTTACCGTGCTGATGAGCCTTGCAGATGGAACCAGCCGCATAGAAGACACCATCTTTCCCGAGCGCTTCATGCACGTGGCGGAACTCAATCGCCTGCAAGCAGATATCCGCATGGAAGGCAATGTGGCGATAGTGAATGGCGTGAAACAGCTCGGTGGCGCCGAAGTGATGGCCACAGACCTGCGTGCCAGTGCAGCCCTGGTTTTGGCGGGATTGGTGGCCAAAGGAAAGACCACAGTTTCCCGCATCTATCACATCGACAGGGGCTATGACAGGATAGAAGAAAAGCTGGGCGGTTTGGGTGCCAAAATCATCAGAGAAAACGCCTGATCTTGTCTTGGTAACCGGTGGAGCCGGCTTCATCGGCTCGCACCTCTGCGAAGCGCTCTTGCAGCAAGGGCAGTGCGTCCTTTGTGTGGATAACTTCTGCGATTTCTATTCACCAGCCACCAAAGAGCGGAACATTGCAGCTTGTCTGCGACATCCGAACTTCATCTTAGAAAGGGCGGACATCCGGGATATTAAGGCTCTAAAAGCGATCTTTGAGCGTTACAACATCTCCGCTGTCATACATTTGGCAGCCATGGCGGGAGTGCGTCCGTCGCTGCTGGATCCTGAGCTCTATTACCAAGTGAATGTGATGGGCAGCCTGAACCTGTTAGAGCTCTGTAACCTGCACCACATCAAGCACTTCGTCTTTGCCTCGTCTTCCAGCGTCTATGGAAACAACTCCAAGCTGCCTTTTGCCGAAGATGATCCCGTGAACGAGCCAATCAGCGTTTATGCCGCCACCAAAAAGGCGGGAGAACTGCTTTGCTACAGCTACCATCACCTCTACCAGATCTCGATGGTGGCACTGCGATTCTTCACCGTCTACGGCCCCAGACAGAGGCCGGATTTGGCCATCCACAAGTTTGCCGCCTTAATGCAGGATGGCAAGGCGATTCCTGTCTTCGGAAGTGGCTATACCAGCAGAGATTACACCTATATCCAAGACACTATTCAAGGCGTTTTGAGTGCGCTGGAATACGTGAAAACCGGCTGCGTCTACGAAGTGATCAACTTGGGTAATGACCGCAGCGTCACGCTCTCCGAGCTGGTTGAGGCTTTGGAGGAGGTGACCGGCATCAAGGCAAAGATCAAGCATCAGGAAGACCAGGCGGGCGATGTGAGTCACACCAGGGCTTGCGTCACAAAGGCCAGTCAGTTATTGAATTACAAGCCCTCTTTTGATTTTAGACAAGGACTACAGCTTTTCTGGCAGTGGTTTACCAAAGGAGAATAAATGTTTTATCTACCCACCAAAATCGTGTTTAAGATAGAAGCGGTAAAGTTAGCTGCTCTTCAGATACAAAGCTTTGGCAAGAAGCCACTTATCGTGACCGGAGCCAGCAGCGCCATCGCTTCCGGTGCTCAGCAGGATGTGAAGGCTCTTTTTGCAGATTACCAGATTTATGCAGAGATAAAGGAGAATCCAGAGCTTGATTCCATTATGCGCGGAGCAGAAGTATTTACGCAAAGCGGCTGTGACTTCATCATCGGTATCGGCGGTGGAAGCCCTCTGGATGCGGCTAAAGCCATCTCCGTCGCTGCGGCAAATCAGCTCAATCTTGACCAGCTTTATTCCACCGAGCTCTTCCAGAAAGCCTATCCCATCGTGGCGATTCCCACCACCTCTGGCACGGGCTCGGAAGTGACGCAGTTTAGCGTTTTAAACGACAATCGCAGCGGCAAAAAAGCAGGCTGGGGACATCCTCTGGCTTTTCCGAGGCTGGCAATAGTCGATCCCCGCTACACCTTGAGCTTGAGTGCTGAAGTAACCAAAAACACCGCCATCGATGCGCTCAGCCATCTTTTGGAAGGGCTTTACAGCGCAAACCGTGAGCCACTCTGCTTTCCCATGATCCACAAAGGGATGAGCCTGATCATCAAAAACCTGCCCCGCACCCTCAAAGATCCCAGCAACCTTGAAGCCAGATGTGCCCTCTCACAGGCTTCCATCTACGGAGGCATGACCATCAGCCAAGGCAGCACCAGCCTGCAACACTCCATCGGCTATCCGCTCACCACCGTATTCAAGGTGCCGCATGGACTGGCAAACGGCATCGTGATGAAGCAGATCATGAAGCTCTATAAACCCGCGGTGCATGGGCTTTTGGAGGAAGCTTTCGGCTCTTTTCATTTCAGCATTGAAGACTTCTTCGCTTGGCTGGATGATCTGAACCTAAACGCAGACGTGCAGATCACGGAAGAGTTTATCACCCAAAGAGTTCCTGAAGTGATGAGCAGCCGCAATATGCTCAACAATCCTTTGGAGGTCACCGCAGAGCAGATTGCGGACATCTTCCTGAGTTTGACGTAAGCAGATCGACCGCTTCAACCGCCATCAAGAAACGCTACATCAGTATTGACAAAATCCGCCTCATCTTTTTTGTGATCTCATGATCACGATCAAAGACCTCCACGCAGGCTATGAGAACAAGCTCATCCTCAAGGGCTTGGATTTGCAGCTCATGACCGATAATTTAAGCGTCTTAGCAGGGCCAAACGGTGCGGGTAAATCAACCTTGCTTTTCACCCTGCTGGGCTTTTTGCGTCCTCAAAAGGGGGAGATCGATCTCTTTGGCAAACCGCTGACCAGATACACCCGTCCCGAGCTGGCCAAACTCATCGCTTTCGTGCCTCAAGAGAGCTTTTTCCAGTTTGACTACACCGTCTTTGACATCGTGATGATGGGGCGCTACCCTTACCTTGGCTTCATGCAATCCTGGAGTATAAAAGACAAGGAAATAGTAACTAAGCTATTGGAAAACCTCTATTTACGGGACATGAGCGAGAGGCTCTATTCCTCCCTGAGCGGCGGCGAAAAACAGCGGGTGCTGATCGCCCGAGCCTTGGCGCAGCAGACGCGCTATATCTTCCTAGACGAAAGCCTTTCCGAGCTGGACATCAACCACCAGGTGGAGATCATTCAGCTCTTGCGTAACATCAATAGAAATCAGGGGATAGGCATTCTCTTGGTCTCGCACAACCTCAACCTTGCAGCCAACTATGCGGATGAGCTGGTCTTTATGAAAGACGGAAAGCTGCTGGGAAGCGGCAAACCTGAAGAGATGATGAATCCAGCCATGCTCAAGGAACTCTTTGGCCTGGAACTAAATACCCATCCCCATCCCCAGAGCGGCACACCCAACCTCATCTATCCCGCACCCAGAGGGTGAACAATGAAGAGCCTATTCATCCCTAACAGATGCGTGCTGATGCTGTTATTGCTCTCTTGCGCCATCTTTCTGGCAGGTATCAGAGTGAATGGCTATGTGTTTGATGAAAATGGCGAAGGCATCGAGGGAGCCTTTATCAAGCTGGGATCACGTGCTACACGTAGCTTGCGGGATGGTTCTTACAAGATCGAAGCCAGGGGAGACTCGCTGCAGGTGAGCCGTTTGGGCTATGAAAAGAAGAGCGTCAAGGCGGTGGCAGGCAGGCTGGACCTGGTGCTGAAGTCGCAGCCCATCTTGCTTCCCACCGTGCGCGTGAGCCAAAGCTATGAGCCTTATTTCCAGGCGGCGGATATGCTCAGCGTGCCCATAGACCCCGATCGGCACTACTACAGCGCCATGGACATCTTGGGTGAGGCTTCGGGAACTCTCAGTCAGGATACTCCGCTCAAAGGCGAACACCAAAACCTTGGTCTGCTCGGGAATCTGCCCCGTCATACTTTAGTGCTTTTGGACGGCGTTCCCTTAAACGCCGATGGCGAGAGCTTTGACTTTTCGCTGCTCGATCCCCAAAACATCCAAAGCATTCAAATCATTAAAAACAACGCCTCCGTTTATGGTGGAGCGGCTGCCATCGGTGGCGTGGTGATGATCAGCTCCAAACAGCCTTCCAAAGAGGCGGACGAGTATAAAACCAGCCTGGAACTGGGTAGCTTTGGTTATGCCGACCTGCGTCTGTCCCTGAAGGGCGGCTGGGATTGGTTTTTCTATCGTTTGTCGTTGGGTATGTTCAATGCAGACAACGACTTCTCCTTCAAACCCAGACCTTGGTGGACTGAGCAGAAGGACGGCATCCGCAGCAATAATGCCAAGCAGCAAAACTCCTTTTCTCTGGGCTTGGGCGCATCTTTTAAAAACATCCTGCTCACGCTGCAGAATGAGCTGGAGTATTATCACCGGCAATTGCCTGGCACCATTAACTTTATAGAAGTCTATCGCAATGCCTACCTGCAGGGTTTTGATAGCCGTAATCGCCTCAACATCGAGAGCAATTTAAGCTGGCTAAATATCCGCGGGCAGGTGTGGGCAAACAGGACTAAATCCTTGTATGACAACACCGCAGCTCCCATGGCCGTCTATAAAAGCAAGTATGAGCAGCAACTGGATAAGGCCGGAGTGCAACTGAGCCTGGACAAGTCACAAGGTCTGCTAAGATTCAATACCACAACAGCTTATACCTGTAGTGAGTATGACAACCACAATCATCTTCGTCCCCGTGATAGCATCCACGTCACAGAAAATCAAGGCAGCATCAGCCTCAAAGGCGGTGTAGACAAGGAGTTGGGAGATTGGAACATGGCAGCCTATCTGGCTGGCAGAAAAGACTTTACACAAAAAGAAGACCTCAGCAGTGGTAGGGTGGAGTTGGAGATCAAACACTTTGGCTTCTTGCAGACCTCCTTGGGAGGCACTTGGGGCAGCTCCTTTGCCTTCCCATCCTACTTTGATCTGCACTGGAAGGGCGATTCCCAGGCCATCGGCAATCCAAATTTAAAGAGCGAAACCTCGCAAGGCGGGCAAATCTGGCTGGATGTGTCCGGCTTGAGCTACCATTTGCGCTGCGGAGCGCATATCAATACGGTTAAAGATATGATCCATTGGCGTCAGGTGCAGATGTTTGGCAACGCCTGGAAGCCCTTCAACATCGGCAAAGCGCAACTGCGAAACCTGGAAGTGGAAGGCTCCTGGGATGTGAGCACCTGGCTGAACCTCAATGCGGATGCCCTCTTCACCGACGCCCGTGACATCAGTAGCCTCCCTTTTGATAAAGCTCCCCAACTGATGTATACTCCCAAGCTCAAGTATGGACTCAAAGCAAGCGTATCCCATTGGAATCAAAGCATCTGGGCTAAGTATAGCTACAGGGGAAAGCAGTATCTCACTCCGGACAACCTCGCCACTCCCTTGGAGGGATATGATCTGTTAGACCTGGGCTGGGAGACGAGCGTCAAAATCTGGCAAGCGAGATTGAACCTGCACCTAAAGCTGCAAAACCTGATCAATAAACGCTATGAGGTGTATCCCTATATACCGCAACCGGGACGGGCAGTCTACTTTGGTGCGCAGGTGGTTTTCTAAGAAAGCGTGTACGGGCGCTCGCCGAAGCGCCGGTGTACAGTAATCGTTCGTACACTATACCTCCACAAGTGTACGTACATGTGCCCGGACAAATCGGCGGTCCAGCGACCGACCCTACACAAATCAAACACCTACTATTTTAGTAGGAGTTCATTTACGCGCCCGGGTGTCGGAAAAAGCAGGTCTTTCCGAAAATTTTGACTTCCGGACGGGAAAAAGTAACAGGAAACAGCCGTTTTTGACCTACCTTAAAGCCGCTGTTTATGCGGCTTCCCCGCCCCGCCCCTGCTCGGCTCCTCCTCCATCGAGCAGGAATGGCATAGGATTGCAATAGGTTACACGTTTGGGCGGGGAAGGGCCGAGAAAGGAGGTGAACCTTTTCAAAAAGTCAAATGTTTCGATATATTCTCGGTTTTTCAGGGGTAATTAAGGGCGAAAAAGGCACCTTGTACGGGTGCCCGTACATGCGGCGCTTTAGCGACCGCCGGCCACAGTCCGTCCCTTCAAACGCCGCTGCAGGAAAATAAAATGACCTTTGGCTGATATTTTGCTTGACAAGTAAACTGCATTTTCGGATAATTGCACCACGATAGAGAGAGGAGTTCGAGATGAAAAAGACACTCGTTATTTTGGCCTTAGTATTTGTCGGCACCCTGTGTGCCATGACCACGGAAGTGGGTTCCATACGTGGCTTTGTGCATGGCGTAGAGCCGAATTGTAGCTATGACAACTGGGTGTCTCATGTGGTGGAAGCTGCGCCTGCCTTTACCAACCACTATGCCCCTTGGGATGTCCAGACTACCGGTTTTGGCAGCTATCGTGAGCCTACAGAGACGGTGCGTCTGCAATGGAGCGAGCTGATCCAGGCATGGCTGGCCCAAGATGTCAACCTGGCGGATTCACTGATCGTGCAATATGGGCTCCCTTATGAGCTTGTGCATTTTCAGGACACCGATGCGGGTAGGGAGTATTATATGTTGCGGGAGCTGCTGAATGACGATATAGACTACAATGGAGCTGGCCCGTCTGCCATTGTGGAGGAAGGCAGCTTTGATTATGGTTGGGGTTTATACATTTACAATCCGGCAGCATCGCGTCCGATGATGATCACCGTTGTGCATCCCTGTGACGGTTATCCTGCGCCCGTTATTGCTTTGGAGGCGATGTTGAAGTGGGATGCGCGGTTTCTCTTTGTTGCGGGAGCGGGACGTGAAGTGCTAAATCCGGGTTCTGACAACAACAGCTCGCTCAGCGATCCATCCAGAAATCCCAATCACGTGTTTAACATAGCCTATCAGCTTGCCTGTCTACAGATAAGGGGTCTGACCGGCAGGACGGAGTTCAGTGTTCAACTGGATACTTTTGATTGGCAAAGGCATACCGAGTTTTGTCCTGTCATGGTATCAGCGGGAAATGGTCGCGTAATTCCAACCCTGCCCATCCGTGATTTGAGCCACCTCAAAAAAGACTTTATCCACCACACGCCTTGGGAAGTGTTGCCCGCAAACGCAGTTGGTCAGCATTCAGCCGTCACGGTTATATACTATTATGCGGTGTATGCGGAATACAACTTAGCGTATGACGCGTTCGGTCATAGCGGTTCTATCCCTTATTCCGACGCTCTCCCCGGCTACGTCAACAATCAGCAGATGTTGTTTACCGAGCAGCCCAATGCCTTTGACGGCTATTCTCCCTTTTTGCATGTATCATTGGGTGAATTGCCCAGATTTCTTTATCAGAATGAGGGGCAATGGCGCAAGTTTTATGGCTGGGATGAAGCATTGCAGCGTTGGAATTTAGCCCAGCGATGGTCTAAGTTTCTCCAGTGTTACACGCCCTGGCTGGATGCTTTGGATGAGGTATTGGACGATCTGCTGCGGATGGATGACTTCACCGCCCCTTCCACTCCGGGTGACTTCCATGCCCCCGATGTCACATCGAACTATTTCTCGCTCGCCTGGGATCGATCTTACGATTATGATTTTGATAGCTATGAAGTCGTTATCAATTATGAAAGTGAGGGCGAGGAGATAGAGGTAATTATAGACAGGGAAACTATACCTAGACTCGCCTGGCAGCTTGAGAGAAGTGTATCGAGTTTGAGGTTTTCCGATTATTCCAGTCCAATGACCGTCCGGGTGCGGGCACGTGATAAAAATGGTAGATACAGCTCTGATGACGGAGAGATTCTCCTCTATCAGCCGAATTCTTCGCAGGGTAGCTTTCAAGCCATGAGTTGCATTTCTGGGGTGGATAGCATAGAGCTGAGATTTCGAGCCCAATGTCAAAATGAGGTCAACTACCAGTTGAAAAGAAGTGTCAATGGTAGTGAATATGAGCCGCTGGTCACGCTTCCCATCGACACCTATGGTTATTACAGTTACAATGATACAGATGTGAGCTATCCCAATGTTTATCGCTATCGTGCCGGTGTGATTATGGCTGACAGTACAGAATACTGGCATCACCAACGGGGTTCGGCACAGCCACTTAAGCCGATCGGTATCTACCTGAACAATGAGCAAAACACCTTGGTGGATTCTCTGCAGATAGGGCAAAACTATTTTGCCAAAGATGAGGTGGATCGATTGGATATAATTAAAGCAGAAGTTGCGCAGGGAAGACCGTATGTGTGGCTGGCGTCCAAATATGAGAATCAGTTCTATGGGGTTGTCCGAAGGCTGCATAGAGACTTTAGAGCTCCTTATGATCAGCTTGAGCAATGCAAGCAGTGGGATCTGGAAGTGCGGGCTTCGGATGGGGTTAGCGAACTCGTCATTAGCAGTGATATAGGACAGACCGGGCTGGAGGGCTATCTGTTGCTCAAAGACCCAATAGCAGGCAGGTGGCACGATCTGCGTCAGTCTGCCTACCACTTCAATATGGGCGATGCCATCATCCGTAATCTTAGGCTTTATTGGGGTTTTCTTGAGCCTGAGATCCATTTTAACGATCTGCCCAGGCAGTTGGTTGAGGCAGGCTCGGAGCTTGAGCTAAACTGGCAGGTGATCAATCCCGCCCACATTCAACAGCTTGAGCTGTGGATGTATAGCCGCAGTGACAGTCTACTCTTCGATGACTCCGTGTCGCCTTGGGAAGAAAGCTACATCTGGCAGACTCCTGAAACGGCACTTTGTGGATACCTCCTGATGCTCAAAGGTGTTGATAACGATGGTAGACCACTACGTTTTTTGAGCAACAATCTCTATGATATTGTTCCCGAGAC
>Ga0302242_1001215_pt1 | contig 20175 bp, 22 predicted proteins | sample AAG_UR_Lys_MG_FD_193510 | JGI IMG/M metagenome (GOLD analysis project Ga0302242, IMG submission 193510) | Enriched activated sludge microbial communities from anaerobic digester in WTTP, New Holstein, Wisconsin, United States - AAG_UR_Lys | ecosystem: Engineered > Bioreactor > Anaerobic >...
TCGAAGCCTGGCCCTTTGCGTTTCTTTGCGCCCTTCTGTGAGGATGGTCTTCCGGTCACCATTTGTATTGCACACCTGTTTCGATCCAATTAGCCGGGAGGAGTTAACCCCGAACCACCTGCCTGCGTCGACCTGTCCGCGTGTGCCCCGGAGAGTTGACCCTGCTCCCTGCTCCTATCTCCCAACGGGTACGGACAGTCCACGCATCGTGTGTCTGTAGAGTCAACTCATGAGCACCAAGACCATCCTTGTGACAGGCGCAAACGGCTTTGTCGGGCGCAATCTGTCCGCTCATCTTGCCCGCCGCGAGGATCTGACCCTGTTCCGCGTCGACGTCGATTCAGCGCCTGACGAGTTGGATCGGGCCATTTCCTCGGCTGAGATCATCTTTCACCTGGCCGGTGTCAACCGTCCCGAGGACCCCGGCGATTTCAAGTCGGGCAACACGGGCTTCACCGAGGACTTGTGCGGCAAGATTGTCAAAGCGGGCCGCAAACCGCTTCTCGTCCTGTCGTCTTCAATCCAGGCGGCATTGGACAATCCTTACGGCGTCAGCAAGCGCGGCGCCGAGGATGCGGTCAAGGACTGGGCACAGCGGGGAGGGGGAAGGGCAATCATCTTCCGACTGAAGAACGTGTTTGGGAAGTGGTGCAGGCCGAACTACAACTCGGTGACAGCCACGTTCTGCCACAACATCGCCCATGACCTGCCGATCACGATCAGCGATCCGGACAAGGAACTCGATCTGGTGTACATCGACGATGTTGTCGAGGCGTTTGGGAAGGTGATCGAGCAGGGAGCCGGAGCGGGAAGCGGGGAGCGGGGAGAAGACAGAGGACAGAGGACAGAGGGCAGAGGGCAGAGGACAGGGGATGCGGCAGGTGAACGGCTGGATTCCAGCCGCCCTTCCCCCTTGCCCCCTACCGCTTCCCCCTTACCGCCTGGCCCTTGCCCCTTACCGCTCGGCCCCTGGGAATACCGCGAGGTCGAGAGGTCTTACCGGATCACTCTGGGCGGGTTGGCGGCGCGGATCCGGTCGTTTCGCGAGATACGGCGCACCCTGGTGCTGCCTGATCTGGGCGATCCGCTGAATCGGTGTCTGTACGCCACCTATCTGAGCTACTTGGACGGACCGGACTTTGCATACCGGCTCGATCAGAAGACCGATCCGCGCGGCAGTCTGGCCGAGTTCGTGAAGTCGGCGGCGGCCGGTCAGATCTTCGTCTCGCGGACCAAGCCCGGCATCACCCGGGGCAACCACTATCATCATACGAAGACCGAGAAGTTCCTGGTGCTCGAAGGCGAGGCCATTATCCGGTTTCGCAGGGTGGACAGCAGGGAGCAGGGAGCAGGGAGCAGGGAGCAGGGAGCAGAGATTTGCGGGCGATATCGCACTGAGCACCCTGGATCATCGACCTCCCAAGCGGTCTCCACACTCCCGGAGCTCCCTGCTCCGGGCTCCGGGCTCCGGGCTCCCCGCTCCGAGCTCCCTGCTGCTGTGATTGAGCATCGGGTGAGTGGACGCGACTTTGTGGTTGTGGATATCCCGCCCGGTTACACGCACTCGATCGAGAACGTCGGTAGCGGCGAGTTGGTCACGCTGTTCTGGGCCAGCGAGCCGTTCAATCCCCAGCAGCCGGATACGTATGGGATGGAAGTGGGGCGGTGAGCAGAGAGCAGGGAGCAGAGAGCAGGGAGTTTCGGAATGAGTCACGACACAAAACAGTTTCGTTTTGAGGACCTTGAGATCTGGCAAAGGGGCGCAGCAATCAGCACCAGACTGTTCGAGCTGGCCGATGGTCTGGAGCAGGCCCACCGATTCCGGTTTGCCGAGCAGCTCCGAGCTGCAACCCTGAGCATCACGAACAACATCGCTGAGGGTTCCGGGAGCGATTCGAATGCCGAGTTTGCTAACTTCTTGAAGTTCTCGCGACGCTCGGTCTTCGAGGTAGCAAACATACTGATGATTCTGTCACAAGGACGGTATCTGGATCCGGCTCAAGTCTTGCCGTTTCTGCAAGAACTGGTCGAGCAGAGCCGAATGATCCTTGCCTTCATGCGAAGTCTGCGCTCATAAGAGCCGCGCTGCTGGCACTCCCTGCTCCCTGCTCCCTGCTCCCTGCTCTGACATGAAAGTACTAACCGTCGTCGGGACCAGGCCCGAGATCATCCGCCTCTCGCGCGTGATCGCAAAGCTGGACCAGTACACGGACCATGTCCTCGTCCATACAGGCCAGAACTACGACTACGAACTGAACCAGATCTTCTTCGAGGATCTCGAGATCCGGAAGCCGGATCACTTTCTCGATGCCGCCGGCAAGAACGCCGCCGAAACGGTCGGGGCGATCATCGCGCGTGCGGATGCCGTGCTCGAAAAGGAGAAGCCCGACGCCTTTCTCGTCCTGGGCGACACGAATAGCTGCCTCGCCGCATACCCGGCCAAACGACGTAAGATCCCCGTCTTTCACATGGAAGCCGGGAACCGCTGCTTCGACCAGCGGGTTCCGGAAGAGATCAACCGGAAGATCGTCGATCACCTCGCCGACATCAACCTGCCTTACTCGACCATCTCGCGCGAATACCTGCTGCGCGAGGGGTTCCCGCCCGACCGGGTCATCAAGACCGGAAGCCCGATGTTCGAGGTGCTACACCATTACCTGCCCAAGATCGAACGGTCGGATGTGATCGAGAGGCTGGGGCTGCGCTCAGGGAGCAAGGAGCAAGGAGCAAGGAGCAGGGAGCAAGGAGCAGGGAGCGAAGCGGCAAGCGGGAAGGGGGAAGCGGGAAAGGCAGAGGGCAGAGGACAGAGGACAGAGGACAGGGAGGGGTATTTTTTGGTGAGTTGTCATAGGGAGGAGAATGTCGATTCACCCAGGCAGTTGGCCAAGTTGGTCGAAGTTCTGAATGGACTGACGCGCGAGTTCGGGCTGCGCGTGATTATGTCGACACATCCGCGGACCCGGAAACGCCTGGACGAGTGCGGGCTGAAACTCGACAGCCGGGTCGAGTTGCTGAAACCGCTTTGCCTGACCGACTATGTGCGTCTCGAGCTTGGGGCCCGGGCGACTTTGTCGGATAGCGGCACGATCACGGAGGAATCGTCCATTCTCAACTTCCCCGCCCTCAACATTCGCGAGGCGCATGAGCGTCCGGAAGGGATGGAAGAGGGATCGGTGATGATGGTGGGGCTGGAATGGCAGGGGATACGACGAGCGCTCAGGGTGCTTGCAGGACAGTCGCGGCACCAAGAGCGGACATTGCGCGTGGTGGTCGATTACGATGTGCCCAACGTCTCGGAGAAGGTGGTGAGGATTGTCCAGAGTTACACAAGCTATGTTCAAAGGCGGGTCTGGAGTATCGAGGAATGAGACACCTGGGGTTCTGTGCGCACTGAATGTCAATCGCCCGCAGTGCACGTCGTGTTTGTGGCGGAGTACGGTGCGGCGGGGCGGGACGGCATGACCGAGTCCCTGATGGATGCCATCCAGGAACTGCGTCCTGAGTGGCGGATTACATCATTGCATGGCTTCCTCAGGACTTACCGACCGGGTGGTCTGCGGCCCGCGCGCCTTCTCAATCTAATCTACCTCTACCTCAGAGTTGTCGTGTTCCTGATCGTTCGCTGCCCCGACGTTATCGTCGCGGCAACCACGCCACCGTTTCTGCAGATTTGGGCGGCGCTGCTTGGTTCCATGTTCAAAACCAAGGTTGTCGTGTGGTTGCTCGACTATCATCCCGAAATGGAGGCTCGTTGGTTGGAGCGCCACCGTCTGGGCTGGATCGCAACTCTGTTGCGCCGGATCGATCGGATCGCTCTCAAGGGGACCTGCCTGGTCGTAGGACTTGACGACGCGATGGTCGATGCGGTGCGGGAACGATGTCCGGGGGTTGCCGCTGTAGCTCATCCCACGTGGAATCTGGCGGCAGAGGGTTTTGCCATGCAAGACTCAGACGATGTACCGGCCTCAGAACTGCGACTGGCCTATATCGGCAACCTTGGCATACCGCATGACCTGCATGCGCTCGAGCGTTTCTGTCGGACCGCGGCGAAGACACGGCGCGTGCGTCTGCTGGCGGTCGGCTGTTCGGTGGCAGGAACCAGTCGTCTGGGAAGGCTCTGCCAGGCGGCTGGTTGCGAGTTCTCGACGCTGCCTCGATGCACGCAGCAGGCAGTAGCCTCGCACGTCGAAAGTTTCAAACCGCACTTTGGCATTGTACTTTTGCGCGATGACTACGCTGGGCTGGCATCGCCAAGCAAGTTTATGGCCTATCTCCGGCTCGGACATCCGCTCCTCTATATAGGTCCACGAGGTACCAATGCGGACATCGTCTGCCGGCGATTCGGGGGTGGCCTTGCTGTCACGAACACGGTATCTTCCGAAGACGTGTCAACCGCATGCTTTGAATTGGCCGATCCGCGACGATTTGCGGAACTGCGGGCTGGAGTTCGAGATGCCTTGGCCTATTTTGCGGGCAAAGACCAACACACTCTGGCGCAACTCCTGGTCGAGCACCTTCTAGACCGTTGAGATTCTCGCGTTTCAGTTGCTCGCTCTGTCTCGGAAGCAATTGCTCCGCCTGTTACTGAGGAGTCCGCAACATATGCGACAAGAGCCCCTCACCCCGGCCCTCTCTTATCCGATGCATCCGATGGGAGGAGGGTTCCCGAAGGCCGGGTGAGGGTGAAGGTGTCTCACATCCCACGGATCTCTCTGTATGTGTGGGGGTTCTTGGCGACCCGTACCGGCCGGGGCCTGCTGGCTGACGCTGCGCCCAGTCGTCCTCGATGGCCGGATTGGTTTCCAGCTTGCTGTTCGTGTGCGGGGGCGATCGTGTGGAGGAGCGCGGCGCTCGCAGTGAATGAGATTGGTGAGGCTGTGACTCCAATTCAGGGTCGTTTCATTCGACTGTCAATGGGCTGGTGTGCGACTTTTGATGTCGCGGAGAGATCTTAAGCAGCTTGGAGGCTATGACATTGCTGAAGGTGCGGCGGTTGGAACTCTGCGATCTGGAATCGCGTGTGTGCTGGCTGAACTCCCCGGACGTATATCGGCGGATGACCGTGACGGTGCCTCTCTCCCTGGAGGAGACAAAGAGGTGGTACGTGGGAACACTGCTTAACACAAGCCGGCACGACCTTGCCTTCAGCCTCGAGGACTCTGGGAGTCTGCGGGTGGTCGCGATGGGAGGTGTGACGGACATTTCGTTGACGCATCGTCACGCGGAGATCTACATCCTCGTTGATCCGTGCTTGACTGGGAAGGGGATCGGCGGAAAGGCTGTGCAATGGTTATGCACTTGGGCCTTCGTGAGCCTTGGCTTGAAGCGTGTTTACCTTCATACGACCGGACAGAACGAGCCTGCTCGTCGGCTGTACGACCGCCTAGGCTTTGTACGAGAGGGCATTTTGCGATCACACCTCTGGCACCAGGGACGGCACGTCGACAGGCATGTGCAGGGGTTGCTGCGCGAGGAGTGGGCCAGGCAGACGTGGTATCAAGAAAGTCTGCAAATGGAGATCGAGTTGTGAGACATTTCCAGACAGAGGTGACGACTCTCCGGTGGCTGGGACCGGAGCTCGGCATTGATCTCAGGGTGAAGCGCGACGATCTTTTGCCCTTGAGCGGCGGTGGTAACAAGGTCCGAAAGATTGAGAGGATTGTCAGTTCGGCAGCACAGACTAGCATGGATGCCCTCGTCACCACAGGCGGAGTTCAGTCAAACCACGCTCGCGTGGTCGCGCTCACAGCAGCTTCTCGCGGATGGGCTTGCAGTCTGGTGCTTCACGGTGAGCCGAATAGTTGGCAACAGCCAGAAGGCAATCTGCTCCTGATGCGCTTAGCTGGTGCAGAGATCAAGATCGTCGAACCAGGGCGTATTGGCGAAGAGTTGCGCATGGCCGTCGAGACGTTGCGTGCAAGAGGGTGCAGACCTCTGTTGATAGACGGCGGTGGGCACTCTGTGGAGGGTGCACTGGCCTATCGTGATGCGGCATTGGAGCTTGAGGAGTATGCTCGCATTGAGAAATGGTTTCCCGATTGGGTGGTGCTTGCAAGCGGTACCGGGACAACGCAGGTTGGCTTGCTCGCTGGCTTTGCTACGCTCCAATGGAAAACGCGGGTCATGGGAATTTCGGTTGCACGACCTCGCCTCAGAGGTCTTCAGGTTATGGAAGCCGCGTGTCGACAATTGGAAGTGAAGACCGGACAAACCATCAGGAAGGTAGACATTGACTTCCGCGACGATTGGGTAGGTGAGGGCTATGAGAAGGCCAGTTCGGCCACGTGGGAGGTGATTCGAGGGGTGGCCCAGACCGAGGGGTTAGTGCTCGACCCCACGTATACAGGGAAAGCTTTTCAAGGTTTGCTTGCTCTGGTCGAGGTGGGAGAAATCAAACCGGGCTCACGCGTATTATTCTGGCACACTGGCGGGCTTCTGAACCTGATGGCTTTTCCCGATAAGACTCGCCCGTTCGAACCTCTTGGAAGTAAGCAGGATGCACTACATGGAGCCTTTTCCTCGATTTTCCGGACGAGTGGGAGAGGGGCTGCGTGAACAACTGTGCCGGTTGTGCCGGATGCCCCTAAACATCTCATATGAATGTACTACTCACGTGCAGTGGTCGTCGCAACTACCTGGTGGAGTATTTTCGCTCAGCCTTAGGAGGACGGGGGCTTGTGATGGTTGCGGATGCGGACGAGAACGCGCCTACAGTTCAGGAGGCAGACCGCGCGTTCTTGGTGCCCACTGTGGACCGCGATGATTACACCGATTTCTTGTTCGATGTGTGTCGACGCGAAGGAGTCGACTTGGTTGTTCCGCTGAACGACTTCGAATTGCCGGTATTGGCCGCGGCCAGGCACCGCTTCGAACAGGCTGGGATCACTGTGGTTGTATCCTCCAGCGAGGTGATCAGCACGTGCTTCGACAAGTGGAAGACGATCAGGTTTGCTGCCGCACAAGGCATCCGCACCCCTCGGACATTTCTTACCCTGGCAGAAGCGGTTGGCGCGATTCGGTCAGGTGAGTTGGCCTTTCCACTGGTGGTCAAGCCGCGCTGGGGAACGGCATCGCTAGGGATCGACTACGTTGAGGACGAAAGGGAGTTACATCTCGCCTATGAACTAGGAGCCAAGCGCTTGTGGCGGACAGTCTTGGCTCGCGCCAGCAGTGATGACATCGAGCATAGCCTGCTTATCCAGCAGCGGTTGGTTGGAGGTGAATATGGATTGGATGTGGTGAACGACCTTAGGGGACGACACGTCTGTGCGTGGGTAAAGAGGAAACTGGGGATGCGGGCCGGGGAGACCGATCGCGCTGTCACCGCTGTGCACGAAGGAGTGGAGGCTTTGGGGACCGCGGTCGGCAGGGCTCTGGGACACATCGCGAATCTTGATTGCGACGTTTTTGTGATGGATGGACTGTGTTATCTGCTCGAAATGAACCCTCGCTTTGGCGGCGGTTACCCATTCTCTCATATGGCCGGCGCCAACCTTCCGGCTGCCCTGATCGCGTGGGCCACGAATGGAGAGGTTTCGGCGGACTGGCTGACGCTCACGCCTGGTGTGACTGGTGCCAAGTGCGACCGTGTCGTCGCGCGAAGATCGGCGTGCGGCGAGCGCAGAGTTGGTTGATCAGGATGCTCGTGGGCGTATCCCCTCAAAGCGTGGCACTCCGCTCGGGCCGAGATCGGCGCAGAGGCGGCGGGCGGGGGCGTGGTGACTGAGGATTTATGATTCGACTTTCCCGTCGCATTCACCTTTCCATCCCGCATATGGGAAAGCGGGAGCTTGGCTATGTTCAAGACGCATTTGCGAGCAATTGGCTCTCCACCGTGGGCCCGAACTTGGTAGCCCTCGAGAGCCAGTTCGCAGGCTTGTGCGGACTACCCTGCGTTGCGTTGGGAAGCGGCACGGCAGGGATTCATCTGGGATTGAAGCTCCTCCGGATCGGCTGCGGAGACGAAGTGGTCACACCGACTCTTAGCTTCGCGGCAAGCTGCAATCCTGTCCGCTATGAACAAGGCGTTCCCGTGTTCATCGATAGCGACCGCGCCACATGGAATCTGGATCCCAACTTGCTCGAGGATTTTCTCGCACGGCGGGCGCGGATTAATAGGCTGCCTAAGGCTGTGACTGTCGTTCACTTGTTCGGTCAGTCAGCCGATCTGGACCCTGTTTTGGAGATATGCGGTCGGTATGAGTTGCCTCTTCTCGAGGATGCGGCGGAAAGCCTTGGGGCACGGTACAAGGGCCGGCATCCGGGCACACTCGGAGCTGTGGGTGTGTTCTCGTTCAATGGCAACAAGATGATCACCGCGACGTCGGGTGGCATGTTAGTTTCAGGCCGCCCGAAGTGGGTGGAGAAGGCGCGGCATTGGAGCACCCAGGCGCGAGACACGGATCCGGAGGGCGTGAGTAACTACGTGCACTCGGAGGTAGGGTACAATTATCGGATGAGCAATGTGCTGGCAGGCATTGCTTTGGGGCAGCTCGAAGTTCTCGATCTGCGGGTCCAGCAGCGCCGCGCCGTGTTCGATCGATATTGCGAGGCCTTTGTTGACATCCCGGGGATCCAACCGCAGCCGGAGGCCGACTTCGGAGTTCGGAGATCGGAGATGGGAGATGGGGGGGGCGGTGCGTCGGTGGAGCAGGGAGCAGGGAGCGGGGAGCGGGGAGCGGAGGGGCAAGAGGGAAGCGGGGGTAACGTTCAACGCTCAACGAACAACGCTCAACGTTCAACTTCCAACCATCAACCATCAACCATCAACCATCAACCTACCACAGGCAGCCTGCACACCCGCTGGCTGAGTTGTTTCCTCATCGACGAGTCGAAGTTCGGGATGTCGTCTTCGGACCTGATCCGTTTTCTCGATGCGGCGAACATCGAGTCGCGTCCGGTCTGGAAACCGATGCACACCCAACCGCTGTATCGGGGGTACGAATGTGTCGGGGGAGAAGTGGCGGCGGATCTGAACCGGCGGGGGATTTGCCTGCCCAGTTCGAGTTCGTTGAGCGAAGAGGATCAACAGTTCGTCATCGAACGGATTCGAGAGGCGCATACGAGAAGACTTGATAAAGACCAAACCACTAACTGAGCGACATCTAAATCAGATGATAAAGCTAAGAAAACTTGAGAAAAAGGACTTGCCAACAAGAGTTACTTGGATGAATGATCCTAGAGTTTACAGGACCATGCATTTCAAACCACCAATATCCTTGGAAAGGACGCTTGAGTGGTTTCATAATAGAGGAACTAATAGGCTTGACTTCGTGACTGAAGAGGACGGTGAGTTATTGGCGATGGTGGGGGCTACCAATATTGACCCAATTATTAAAAAGGGGGAATCGTATACCATAGTAAATCCAGATCTTAAAGGTCGAGGAATTGGTACGAAAGCTTTATTCTTGAAGTCAGTGTATTGTTTTGAAATTGAAAGAGTCAATAAGATCTGGGCATATGTTGACGGCGACAATACTGCTTCCATTAGAATGGCTGAGAGAATTGGCTATAGAGTGGAAGGAATTCTCAGACAGGAAGTAGCCAGGGAAAACGGTCTGATTGATAGGTATTATCTGGGTTGCCTTGAGAACGATTTGAAGAAAGACTCGTTTAAGTATGGAATAGAAGGTCAAGCAATACTTCTCTATGATTGATATTGCTGAGAACAGCATTCGCTGTTGTCTGCGCTCTGAGGTGACGGCCCGAGGCGTTGGTCGGGCGTGCCGTGCTGGATTTCTCACATAGCACCGTGGGGCCGCTGTCATCTGCAAAAGCGACACCGTTTTCATCGGAAAGTCACAATGGCCTGGACACCTCTCAAACGCCCTTTCCAGTTGACGGTCAAACGCGCCATCGACTTGGTTGTGGCCGTTGCGGCGCTTCTCATTCTGTCTCCCTTGATGGTCTGCATTGCCGCCGCAATCAAGCTGACGAGCAAGGGCCCAGTGTTGTTTTCCCAGAGGCGGCTTGGAAAGCATGCCAAAGTCTTTCTCTTATACAAATTCAGGACCATGATTGACGGTGCCGTCAACGTGGGCCTTGGCCTTTCGACGGCAGAGTCCGATCCGCGCATTACTCCCATCGGGCGGCTATTGCGCAGAAGCAGTCTTGATGAGCTTCCACAGTTGGTGAACGTGCTGAAAGGAGATATGTCCTTGGTCGGTCCGCGGCCCACAATCCCCGAGCACCTCGAGTATTATACTCCGGAGCAGCGAAGGCGCCTGGATATGCGACCAGGCCTTACCGGCCTGTCCATGATCAGGGGAAGGGCGAACAATCCTTGGTCTGTTCGGATTCGTTACGATGTGGAGTATGTTGAGACGTTCAGTTTATTGCTTGACGTCAGAATAATGCTGAGTACAGTTCGTGTCGTTCTGTCCGGCGAGAACACGTACTACGATTACACACAACATCGCAAAATGCCTTTCGATCTGACAAAGCCATGATGCTCGAGCTGACCAGGAAGCAGAGTTGCCTGTCGACCCGGCTATACAAAGCGCCAGAAGTTTCGCCGCGTGCGGGCACGCGGCCTACAGGCTTGTAGGCCGGGTCCCCTGAGCCGGCGCTGCATCATTTATGTCGCTCTGTATAGCATGACCGAACAGCATTCTAGCATTTCCTTGGAAATGCCGATACTTGTCTCTTAGAGTGGAGGAAGCGGAATGAGTCTTTCAACAGATGCAAATGCCAGCAAGGCAGTGGTGCTGGGCACCGGCGGCACGATGGGCGCGCTCACGGGCGGCCTTCTTGCGCAAAGTGGAATGCAGGTGTGGTTTCTGAGCCGAACGCTGGCCGGTGCGCAGCGGGGTTTGCTGCGCGCCCAGAAACAGGCACGATCCGAGGTCATCGCTCGGCAGATCACCTGTGGAGATTATGATACGATGTTCGACGAGGCGTGCGCGCAAGCAGACTGGATCATCGAGTGCGTTGCCGAAGACTACGATATTAAGAAGTCGATCTTGGATCGGGTGGACAGGCATCGGAAGCCGGAGGCAATTGTCAGTTCCATGACATCGAGCCTGTTGCTCGAGAGACTGGCCGATAATCACTCGGAGGGGTTTCAGAGGCACTTCATATCGACCCATTTCTACAATCCGCCTGGGAAGATGGCGGCCTGTGAGATCTGCGGCACAGCCAGAAGCGACCCGGCGATTGTGGATTGTATCGAGGAGTTGTGCCGCGTTCGTCTGAGGCGAGCAGTAATCCGCGTCAGACCGACTGCAGGTTTCGCCGGCAACCGCATCGCATTCCTGCTCTTTTCGCGGATGACGGAATTGGCTGAGGAATACGGTGTGGAGATGATGGACTATCTGATCGGTCCTTACACGGGGCGTGCGATGCCGCCCTTGGCGACGTTGGACTTAATCGGCCTCGACATTCACCGTGCGATCATCGAGAGCCTGCGTGCCAACACGCACGATGCCTTCCATGACGCTCTCGTCCTGCCAAGATATGTTGAGGCGATGATTGCCAGCGGTCACCTGGGCAGCAAGAGCCGCGACAGGGGTGGTTTCTATCGCCGCCTCGAGAGCGGTGAGCACATGTACGTGAATCCCGGCAGTGGTCAGTATGTCAAGGCGTGCGGTCCGCATGTCCAGTTTGTCGAAGCGGCCAAGGATCACATCCACTCGGGGAGGTACCGCGAGGCGTTCCGCACGATTATGGCCGCCAAAGGCTCGGAGGCGGGCATAGTTCGGGAGATTCTGGCAGCCTACATTGCTTACGCATATTTGATGAGCGGTGAGGTGACGGACGCTAGCGATGGAATCGAAGGCATCGATCGGGTTATGAGTCGCGGTTTCAACTGGGCCAGTCCCAGTCTGGTCGTATACATGCTCGGGGGGCGGGACCGAGCGATTGAGCTTCTTGGATCGCAGAATTTGCCCGTGCCAGAACTGCTGCGAGTCGATCCGGCGTCCGATCGGCACGTCTTCAACGGCGGTCGCTATTTTGCCGCGAAATGAGCCGACTCGGCTACAGAGTTGTGGACCGCGTGCCCGCACACGCCGGAACTTTTGACGCTGTGTATAGCAAGAGCAGCACCAACCTTTTCTGCACATGAGAAACCACGGAGTCTTTCTACTGGGCGGCTATCAGACGGACTTTGCGCGCAACTGGGCTCGTGAGAACAAGCATATCTCGGCCATGATGCTCGAGGCGTATGAAGGCTCACTGGCCACCACGCGGATTGAGCCTGGCGACATCAAGGCCGCCTTTGTCGGCAACTTCGCAGCGGAATTGTACTGCATGCAGGCGCATCTGGGGGCCTTCTTTACGGACTTTGACCCGGCGTTTCGCGGATTGCCCACCAGCCGATTCGAGGGCGCCTGTGCGTCGAGCGCGCTCGCTGCAATGTCGGCTCTGGCGCACATCGAAGCGGGTCTGTACGACTGCATCGCCCTCATTGGCGTTGAGTTGATGAAGAGTGCCACTCCAGCCCGAGGTGGCGACTATCTGGGCACGGCCGCCTGGTATACTCGGGAATCGGCCGGCGTCGATTTCCCCTTTCCCAAGCTCTTCGGCAGACTGGGAGATGTGTACGATGAACGGTATGGCTTGGACGATGCGCACCTGGCGAGGATCTCGGCCATCAACTACGCCAACGCAAAACGCAATCCCAACGCGCAGACGCGCGATTGGTACATGAGTTACGAGCACGCCTGTTCCGTGGGCCAGTACAACTCGACGATCGCCGGGCGCATCAAAATCACCGATTGCTCACAGGTTACGGACGGGGCTGTTTGCCTCTACCTGTCTTCTGAACGTTTTGCGAAGGAGTATGGCAGGCGCTGTGGGGTCAAACTCGAGTCGATTCCGCGCATTCTTGGTTGGGGGCACACGACTGCTCCGCTCGAGTTTTCCGTCAAGATTGCCGAGTCGGAAGGTCAGCCGTTTGTCTTGCCATGGACCCGCAAGGCCATTGTGGACGCCTACAGCCGTGCCGGCATGAGAGATTGTTGGGATCTGGATGCCATTGAGACGCATGACTGCTTTACAACGTCTGAATACATGGCCATCGACCACTTCGGGCTGACTCCACCGGGAAAGAGTTGGCAGGCGATCGATGAGGGTGTGATCGAGTTGAACGGAAAATTGCCAATGAATCCGTCCGGCGGCCTGATCGGCTGTGGTCACCCGGTCGGAGCGACGGGTGCCCGGCAGTTGTTGGACGCCTACAAGCAGGTGACAGGCAGCGCCGGCGAGTACCAGGTCGAAAATGCGCGCCGTGTCGCCACGCTGAATCTCGGCGGCTCAGCGACGACCAATGTCTGTTTCATTGTCGGTGTTGAAACCTGATGAATGTCTTGCTGACATGCAGCGGCCGCCGGAATTACCTCGGTCAGTTCTTCAAAGAGGCGTTGCATGGACATAGACTGGTCATGGCCGTTCTCGCACCTTGCAGGGGCGAATCTTCCCGAGGCGATCGTCGCCTGGGCATCACACGGTCCGGTGTCAGCAGATTGGTTTTCCGTTGCGCCCAATGTGACAGGCGCCAAGTGTGATCGCTTGGTTCGTGTGAATGACTGTTAGGCCCGATTTCATCGTTTCTCGCGGTTCACCTCGTCCGTGACGATCATCTCTTTGGTTACTCGTAATCGTAATCGTAATCGCTTCCCCTAACCCGGAAATCTCACCAGTGGGGCGGTCGCGGCATTCCTGACGGTCGGTGGGTGAGATTTCCGGGTCCTGTCACTTTGAATGGCGACTGGGTCGAGATTACGAGTAGGATTACGATTGCGATCAGAGACAGCGCTTCGTTTGCCCACTGACGCACCGCCCACCGACGCACTGGCTACCGACGCACCGCCCCCCATCTCCGAACTCCGATCTCCGAACTCCGATCTCCGATCTCCGATCTCCGATCTCCGATCTCCGATCTCCGATCTCCGAACTCCCATGTCCCCTGCACCATCTCCTGTGAACTCTCCTCTGCCGCCTCCCCCGCCGGCGCCGCCGTCCGCCACGGGCGGAAAACCCGGGCCGGCCGCCCCCAAGCAGCGCAACGGGTTTTCGCTCGCTGAGAGGCGGGTCATCCTGTTGCTCCTTTACAGCGCCGGGCTGATGGCCGCTTACTCGCTCGCTTTCCAGTTCCGATTTGATTTCAAGGTGTTGGAGCCTTTTCGGGAGTCGTTCCGTCACGCCTGGTGGATGACCCTTCCTCTCAAGCTGCTCGCGCTGATGATTTTTGGCCAATTCACCGGCCTGCTGAGTTTCTTCGGCCTTCCGGATCTGTGGCGAATTTTTTGCGCGATGACAGCGGTGTCCGCGCTTCTCTTTGTCGCCAGTGTGACTGGGGTCATCGGATCGACACTTCCTCGTGGAGTCATTCTCATCGATTACGTCTTGTCGCTTGCTGCGATTGTCGGCATCCGGACCGGCTTCCGGGTGATCCGCGAGAGGTTGCGCGGACGCGGTGGACCGCGCGTACTAACCGCCAAGCGGGTTGGCATCATCGGGGCAGGGGACGTCGGCGCGTCCCTGGCCAAGGACCTGCTCTCGAGACGCGGCCTCGGCCTGGTCCCGGTGGCCTTTTTCGACGACGACTCGCACAAGTGGAATTCGCAGGTCCATGGCATCCCGGTCCGGGGCCAGCCGGAGCGATTGCGCAGCCCGGATTTCCGGATGGATCTGGACGAGGTGATCATTGCGCTGCCGACGGCCAGCGCGGAGCGAATCCGTGAGATTGTTCGCTTGCTGCAAAGCGTCCATCTCAAGTTCGAGACGGTCCCGTCCTACGAGCAGCTCGCCACCGGCAAGGTGCGCGTCAGCCAGTTGCGTCCGGTCGAGATTCAAGACCTGTTGAATCGCGAGCCGGTCAAGCTCGACTCGGCCTCGATCCAGCAGCAGATCGAGCGGCGTACGGTGATGGTGACAGGCGCGGGCGGGAGCATCGGCAGCGAGCTTTGCCGCCAGATCGTCGAGCAGGATCCGCGCGCCCTGCTCATGCTCGATCAGTCCGAGGTCCAGTTGTTCCCGATCGAGCAGGAACTGCTCGGGCAGGGTTACGGCGGCCAGGTCGTGCCCGTTGTTGCCGATATTCTCGATGAGGCCCGGATGCGATTCATCTTCTCGAGGTTCAAGCCGGAGCTCATCTTTCACGCCGCGGCCCACAAACACGTGCCGATGATGGAAAGCCAGCCGGGCGAGGCCCTCAAGAACAACTCGATCGGCACCGCACGGCTCTCGAGCCTGGCGCGCGAATACGGTGTGGATCGCTTTGTCCTGATCTCGACCGACAAGGCCATTAACCCGACCAGTGTGATGGGGGCATCGAAACGCTTGGCCGAGATCTATCTCCAGGCCCTCTCGGCCAGCGCGTCCAACGGCACGAAGTTCATGGCCGTTCGATTCGGCAACGTGCTCGGGTCCTCGGGGAGTGTTATCCCCGTTTTTACCAGGCAGATCGCTGCAGGCGGTCCGGTGACGGTGACGCATCCCGAGGTGAAGCGCTATTTCATGACTATCCCCGAGGCGGTGGGCCTGGTGCTGCAGTCGGCGTTCATGGGCGAAGGCGGCGAGATCTTCGTGCTTGATATGGGGAAACCGGTCAAGATCGTCGATTTGGCGCGTCAGTTGATCGAACTCAACGGGCTCGAACCGGACGAGGACATCGAGATTCGGTTCACCGGGTTGCGTCCGGGCGAGAAACTGTTCGAGGAACTGTGCCACCGCACCGAAAACCATCAAACGACGAGCCACCCGAAGGTGATGCGGTTTGTGAGCCAGCCGCGGGCGCTCGACGAGGTCCAGGCCGAGTTCGCGGCGCTCGAACGGCAGCTCGACAATACGGAACGCAATCAGCTCAAACAGCGCATCAAACAACTCGTGCCCGAGTATCAGCCGTACCTGGTGTGAGATCGGAGATCGGAGATGGGAGATCGGAGTTCGGGGGGCACGGATCGCCGGCTTGTAGCCGGCTTAAGACTTGCGGAGATGGGAGATCGGGGCAACAGTAGCCGGTGGCCTCGTGGTCCCGTGGTTCGTGATGGGGGATCGGTGCGTCAGTGCGTCGGTGGAGCAGCAATGGGAGTCTGCGAATTCCTAATTGTAATCGTAATCGCAACCGCCTCTCCTGACTTCGTGCGAGTGTAAACGAGTCCGGGTTGGGATGAGGAGGAAGGCAGAATTGGCAAGCTTGGCAAATCTAACGGGCCATACGGCAATTCAGAATAGACGCTCTTATGGAAGCAAATCAAACTTCAACTGAGTGTGGCCCCCGATCCCGACTGGGTTGGATCTACGTGATAATCCTCTCGGCTGCCGTCGTGGGGTTGTGGAGTTTCCCTTACCTCTGGTACAGACCACATGCAAAGGGGCAGAGTCGTCTGTGGCTGCGCGAGCGAAGCCAGATTGAGGGCTGGATTTTCCATCGGATTCCCGTTACGGAGCGCGCCGAGAGGTTGCTTATAGCGGACAAGCATTTCAGCGGCGTTTTCACCAACCTGCAGACAGGGGTACCCGTCCAGGTCTTCTCGGCCAAACGCTATTCGCAAAGATCTGATGAAACGGGTCTGTTCATGCACACTCCGGACCGGTGTTGGAGTGACGTTGGCTGGGAGATCGACGTCATTTCGCCCGATTTTCTGGAGTTTGACGTACATGGAGTTCACATGCAATTCGAACGGCGGCTCTTCGTGCACGACACTCAGCGCGAGTTGGTCTATTTTGGCGGCTTGGTGGGCGGGATGCCGGTGCCATATCGCCTGAACCATAATCTTTCAGTGGGGATGAGGCGCGCTCTGCGCGAAGCGGCCGGCAAGAAGGAGTCCATCGTGCGAGCCACGGACACCCGATTCTGGGCGCGTATTTGGAAGGGATTTGTTGACCGCGATCCGGTGATGGGCCCAAAGCAGTTCATTCGGTTATCCACGTCCTGTTCCGGGCAGGACTTGTCCGAGCAGGACCGACTTCTCCGAGATTTTTTGAGTCTCTGGTTGGAACCCTCTGATTACGATGCCGAGATCGAGACTTGGCGGTCCGAATTGAGGCGCGAACGAGAACAATGGAGACCAAGTAGGGGGGCAGACTCGTCTCAAGGCTGACACGGCCTGGGACCGTCATCCTCATCAATTATTCCACACTGGACAAGGACTCTGACCGGACGGAGAGGCGCTTCAGCAGTTTCAACAGTGCCTCCTCTTGGCGGCATTTTCAATACCGGAGGCGTGGCCATCATCATCATCTGTTAAGGGATGCGCACCTTATCGAACACACTGTTTCTTCTGACACCGTCCTTTCTGGCAATGGCGTGGCTGGTGTCACGAGCCAAGTGGTTTTGGAATAATCAACCCGATCTGCAGTTCGGATGGGTGGTGCTCGTGCTTTGCATCTACCTGTTCCATGAATCCTGGGCAGCGCGACCGCCGGTGAACGTAAGACTTCGCTGGTGGGTTGTGCTGACGATCTTATCGGGCTGCGCACTGTTGGTCTTCATCCAGGGGTATTGGGCGATCTTCGGCATGCATCCGGCCATCATGCAGGGTTTTGCCGCAGGGCTCCTGTTATTGGCCTGTGCAAACCTTGGCTTGGTATTCGGATGGGCTGGAGTGCGGCAGCTCGGATTCGCCTACGCTTTCATCCTGATCGCACTCCCCTTGCCCACAATCATCTATGGTCCTTTGGTTGCAGGCCTGCAGTCCAAGGTCGCAACTGTGAACGTCGAGTTGCTCAACCTCATCGGCATCCCCGCTCAACAGGTGGGCAGTCTCATTCACCTGCCGAATGGGACGGTCGGAATCGACGAGGCATGCAGCGGGGTGCGGAGTCTGCAATCGACGATCATGGCGGCGATCTTCATCGGGTACGTCGCGCTCAAGCGGAACAGTCTGCGCCTAGTCCTGTTCGGCGCCGGGGTCGTGCTTGCGATTGTCGGGAATATCGGGCGTTCGCTCTATCTGAGCCTAATGGCCCATTGGCGTGGCATGGACGCGATCGACAAGGTCCACGATGCGGCGGGGTGGTCTGTCCTGGCGTTCACGGCAGCCGGGGTGGTTCTGCTGTCGTGGATGATCAGCAGGGCGGAGAGAGCGGTGCAGACCGCAGCAGCCGCGCAGGGGCGGCTGGACGATGATTGATCGAGGAGGGCGGTGCGCCGGTAGCCGGTGCGTCGGTGCGTCAGTGCGTCGGTGGCCGGTGGAAGCGGGGGCGACGCTCAACGCTCAACGCACGACTTCCAACCATCAACTATCGACCATCAACCAATTGATGACTGTCACCGTCCCGGATTGAACCACAGAGACACAGAGCACACAGAGACGAGCGGGGGGAACACGAAGTCCAGTCCGTTGCGGTTCTTTGCGTCCTTCTGTTGAATTCGCTTCGATTTCATCGTTTCCTGCGGTTCACCTCGCCCGTCATCATCTCTTTGGCTCTTAATCGTAATCTTAATCGTAATCCCTTCTTGTAACTTCCTGTCACTGTAAATGGCGTCTGGTGAGGTGGACCCCGATCTTCAGACCACTGGACGCAGGAATTAAGCTTCTGTTTTCTCGGGTCCGCTCGGTTTGTATTTGTGCGTTGGTTACTCTGCGTCTAAATCCCAATTGGAAAGAGAGAGCAACGAACCAGCAGTCCGTCGCCCTCCCTCTCCGGATATTTGGGGTTCCTTTGCTTACCGCCGAAGGCGGTCTGTTATCAAGGACATTTAGAATCCGTGTCGTGTGATTTTCAAAACCGGAATTCTGTGTGCGATCAAAACCGGAAATTCTGTGTGCGATCAAAACCGGACTCTGGTTCAGAAGACCGGGCAGTGGAGGAGAACGATGGGTTGGGCGTTGGGATCGGGGGCGTAACGCAGGTAGAAGATGTCGCCGTCGGGTCGCAGGCAACGGATGACCGTGGTGCGAGGCGGAGCGGCGATGGCCAGGCGCTGGTGACCGACGGGGACTTTGCCGTCGTCGCCGACACGGACTCGGGTTTGTTGACTCCAGACATAGGGCCACCAAGGGCAAGCGGGAACGGGGCGCAGAACGGAACGGTGTTCGGCGAGGGCTTGGTCGCGAGCGGCCTGGGGGGTCATCCCGAGTTCACGGTGGATTTCATGCTGGTTGGCATGGGGCACCAGTTGTGCGAGCAGGCGGTTGGCCCCACACAATTCGACGATCTGATCGGCGGCCAGGAGAGCGGGGAGGCGTTTCTGCCAGTAGTCGTGGCGACGTTCGACCTTTCCTTTTGCCTTGGGGGTGGGCGCGTAACGGAGGGCGACGCCGTAGAAGTGGAGGGCGGCACCCAGTTGGGTAAAGGCCTCGGGGTTGTGGGTGTAGAACAGGGAATGATAATCCACGTAGAGGGCCAGCGGCAGACCGTGGATTTGGAAGACACCGGGGAGGAAATCCAGGTGAGCTAAGAGGGTCTCGGAGGGATAGAGGCAAGCGCCGGTATTGTAGCGGGTGGCATCGTCGAGCAGGTCGAGCAGAGCTTGCTTGTCCGAGGAGCCGGGCAGCCAGGGGTGCGGACTGGCGTCGTATTGCCACAGGGCGCCCAGGTCGCGAGCTTGCCAGCGTTTGACGGGTTTGGGAGCCCGTTTATAGCGGGTGTCCGGGGCGAGTTGGTTTTGGAGTGCCCAGCGCCGGACGCTGGCGCGGTCGGTGAGAAAGTTGAGGCGGCGATGGAGTTCACTGGCGGCGGCGCTGTAGGAAGAGGGGGGCTTGGAGGAGAGCAGCTTGGTGAGCAGGGTCATGACTTCCTGGGGCCACTCCGAGTAATGGTCGCCACCAGAGGGACCGGGACACCAAGTGTCGGCGGATCCTTGGGCACAGGCGCGGAGGTAGTCTCCGTAGAGTTCGTAGAAGCGGCTGTAGGACAGGCCCAATTCGGTGGCCGCGGCACCGGCGGAGAGCTGTTCGGCACGATGGTTGGCCAGAATGTGACGAATGAACGGAGCGGGAAGACGGTGGATCAATTGTTGTTTTTCATAGAGGCCAAGGGTAGCAGAGACATGGATTTTTCGCTTTGGAAACTGATGCCGGCAGGGGCTAGCCGGGCGGCCTTGAGGACCGCCCGACCTGCCGTCTATCAGGCTTCAGGCGGCGCTCAGGTTGCGTCCCCGCAGAGCCCTATCCTCCGCTGAAGCAACTGAACAGATTACCAATTGGACCGGCTCTGACAAGGGGGCCCAGCAACTATTCCGGTTTTGATCGCACAGACCCGTCCGGTTTTGATCGCACCACGACA
>Ga0302242_1001222_pt1 | contig 20113 bp, 20 predicted proteins | sample AAG_UR_Lys_MG_FD_193510 | JGI IMG/M metagenome (GOLD analysis project Ga0302242, IMG submission 193510) | Enriched activated sludge microbial communities from anaerobic digester in WTTP, New Holstein, Wisconsin, United States - AAG_UR_Lys | ecosystem: Engineered > Bioreactor > Anaerobic >...
GAACGGCGAGTTGCCACAGACATGCAGGTCGCTTTTGCCGTTCATCCCGTTTCCCTGGAGGAATTGATGCGTATATCTGACCAGGATATGATCATGCCTCCAAAGTCCACCTGGTTTGAACCCAAACTCGGCAGCGGTCTTTTTGTTCACGAACTGTAAGCACAGCAGCAGAAAACGCCGATCCCTCTCTCGGGGAACCGGCGTTTTTTCTTTTACAGGAAATCATTTGCGGTCTATCAATTTGAGGATCGCCGCTGTGACCTCCTCGATATTCATGGCTGTGGTATCCACCTCCACGGCATCCTCTGCCTTCCGAAGGGGATTCAATGCCCGGGTACTGTCGTTGTGGTCTCTGGCGGCAATATCCGCTTCCACGCCTTCAAGGTTCACATCTTCACCCTTTTCTGCAAGTTCCATCCATCTTCTTTTGGCCCGTTCCGAGACAGAAGCTGTCAGGAAAAACTTATAAGGGGCATCCGGGAATACGTTGGTACCGATATCCCTTCCATCCATGATCACAGGCTTTGCCTCCCCCATTTCCCTTTGGAGGGAAACCAGCTTTTCTCTGACTTCCGGCAATGCAGAGGATCGGGAAGCCATCCGTGAAACCTCCGGCGTGCGGATCCTGTCATTTATGATTTCTCCGTCAAGGAGAATATCCCCTCCCACAAAATTGATATTGGTCCGGGAAAGAAGTTCCACAAGCCCATCATGATCCTCAGGGCCTATGCCTTCCCGGAGCAGCTTATAGGCCACAGCCCTGTACATAGCGCCGGTGTCGATATAATCTATGCCAAGGGCTGACGCTATTTTTTTTGCAATAGTGCTCTTACCCGCCCCGGAAGGACCGTCGATGGCGATTTGCAGGTTGTCCCTCATCAATGTTTTCCCTTTCCGTCATCAAGAAGCTTTTCGATTTCAGCAATAAAGGTGTTCACATCCTTGAACTGCCGGTACACCGAGGCAAATCGCACATAAGCAACTTCGTCCAGCGCCTTCAAGTGCTCCATGATCAGTTCTCCGATCACCTTGCTCTCCACTTCTTTTTCCATCATATTGTTGAGACCCCGCTCAATGTCATTGACGATCTTTTCGATTTCAGCCATAGATACCGGTCTTTTTTCGCAGGCTTTCACGATGCCGTTCAGGATCTTATTCCGGTCAAAGGTTTCACGGCTCCCATCTTTCTTTACCACCATAAAAAGCACTTCCTCCACTTTTTCATAAGTGGTGAAACGTTTTCCGCAATTGTCACATTCACGCCGTCTCCGAATGGCATGCCCTTCTTCCGTAGGACGGGAATCGATGACTCTGGTATCTGAATTTTCGCAAAAGGGACATTTCATGAAACAGATCCTCCTTGATTCACAAGCACTGTGTTAAGCCTTTTCGACTATTTTACACTGACTCTCTCGTCTCGTGCAAGCCATTTCAACCTTCAATAGAAACAACTGTATAGCCGGCTTCCTCTACGGCCTGCCGCAAAGCGGCCTCACTGACCTGGGTGGGAACGGTCAATTCTGCACTTTTCTCTTCCAGATTGACCCGGGCGCTGACTCCCGGTATTCCGTTGAGAACGGCCTCTACCCTTGCGCTGCAATGTCCACAAGTCATACCTTCAACGTGCATTTTCAGTTTTCTTTCCATTTCTTCCCCTTCCTTTCCATTTCCGTATCCCGGTCCTGCTTCTACCACAGGAGGCTCCGCCGTTTCCTTTGCCATCTTTGGAGCAGGTTCACTGCTGATATGGATGCCCGGTTTGAAGGATCGCAATCGCAAAGCATTCCCAACCACAAACAGAGAACTCATGCTCATGGCAAAAGCCGCTATCATGGGGTTGAGTTTGAGTCCCCCAAAAGAGTAAAAAACACCTGCCGCCAAGGGGATCCCCAGACAATTATAGAAAAACGCCCAGAAGAGATTTTGCCTGATGTTGCGGATCGTAGCCCGGGAAAGCTCTATGGTGGTCACCAGATCCACCAGGCTGTTTTTCATCAGAACGATATCCGCCGATTCGATGGCGATGTCTGTGCCAGCGCCTACCGCCACCCCCACGTCTGCCCGGGCCAGCGCAGGAGCATCGTTGATGCCGTCACCTACCATAGCCACTTTTTTGCCGGTCTCCATGAGGCGGCGAATTTCCTTTTCCTTAAATGCCGGAAGTACACCGGCGATCATATGGGGAATATCCAGTTCCTTTCGGATCGCCTCGGCGGTCTTTTCATTGTCTCCGGTGAGCATGATCACATCCAACCCCATCCCCCGCAACAGCGCCACGCCTTGGGCACTTTCCGGCTTGACCGGGTCGATGACGGCGATCATGCCGAGTATCTTCTCCCCATTTCCCACAAAAAGAGGGGTTTTTCCCTGGGCTGCGAGATCATCATAAATTTTGGAGAAGGCTTCCCCAATTCTTTGGGTACAGATCCGGAACATCAGGTCGGGATTTCCGATATAGTGTTCCGTCCCAAATACCCGGGCAGCGATGCCTCCCTCCACGATGCGAAACCGCTCTGCCTCCGGCAGGTAGAGCTCCTTCTTTTGTGCTTCCTGAACAATGGCAAACGCCAGAGGATGCTCTGACAGGGCTTCCATTGCCGCTGCAACGGCCAGAAGCTCTCCTGCCGTCATCCCTGCCGAAGGGATGATGTCCGTAAGGGCTGGCTCTCCCGTAGTCAGGGTCCCTGTTTTATCCAGCACCACAGTATTGATATTCTTTGTGATTTCCAGTGCCTCTGCGGATTTTATAAGGATTCCGTTTGCAGCCCCCTTGCCTGTACCTACCATGATGGCCAACGGGGTTGCCAGCCCCAGGGCACAGGGACAGGAAATCACAAGAACAGAGATCCCGATATTTACAGCAAACTCCAAAGAACCCCCCACTGCAAGCCAGATCCCGGCCGATACAAAAGCGATGGCAATGACCACCGGGACAAAGACCCGGCTGATGCGGTCTGCAAGCCTGGAAATAGGCGCTTTGGATGAGGCGGCTTCGGCCACCAGACGAATGATCTGCCCAAGGGTGGTTTCACTACCCACCTGCTGGGCCTTCATGTGAAAGGCCCCATCTTTGTTAATGGTTCCCGCAAACACCTGGGCCCCCGGCAGTTTCTCCAAGGGGATACTCTCCCCTGTCAAAGCGGATTGATCCAGCAGACCGGCGCCCCAAACTACGATCCCGTCCGCAGGAAGGGATTCTCCGGGGCGTATCACAAGAATTTCACCAGGTTCCATGGCTTCCACAGGGATAACCACTTCTTCCTCCTCCCGGAGGGCCACCGCCATTTTGGGGGTAAGATCCAAAAGTTTTGAAATGGCTTCCGAGGTTTTTCCCCGGGCCCGGATCTCGAAATATTTTCCCAGAGTCACCAGGGTTATAATGGTCCCCGCAGATTCAAAATACAGATCCATGGCATAGTGTCCCGCCAGATGCAGTTCCCCGTGTCCCAGTCCGTATCCAATGCGAAAAAGGGTAAAGATTCCATGAAGCACAGCAGCAAAGGACCCTACAGCAATCAGCGAATCCATATTGGGGACGCCCTTTATCAAAGCCCGAAACCCGATAAAATAATATTTCCGGTTGGCATAAAGGATGGGAAGGAGAATGATAAACTGGAGGAAACCAAGGTTGGAAGCATTGCGAACCCCCGACAACAGACCGGGAAAAGGGAGCCCCAGCATATGTCCCATGGCAAGATAAAGCAAAGGAAGCAAAAAGATTGCCGAAAGGATGAGTCTCTCTTTCAGCTCCTTCAATTCTTTTTTTACGGGTTCTTCATCCGGCCCTTCACTTTTACCCTTTTTCGACCGGATCGCCTGATACCCCGCTTTTTCTACCGCAGCAGAGATCTCCTCTCCTTGAACTTTGTCTTCATCATAGTCCACCGTCATATTATTCAGAAGAAGACTCACATTCACGGAGTTGACCCCTTTTATCTTGCTGACCTTTCTCTCCACCGCCGCAGAACAGGCGGAACAGGTCATTCCTTTTACCTGGTAGGTTTCTTTCATTTTCCTTTTCCCTTCGCATTTTCTTCTCAATACTCCATGTTTGAGTTATGCTTTATTCTGTCATCAAAGCCTCAAATCCAGAGCTAAACCGCTCTTCCCCATCAGAAAGCACCCACATGGCCTCTGCATCCTCCTGCTTCTCTACCAACGAGAGGCCCTCTTCCCATGGCATGCAAAACAGGGCGGTGGACAGGGCATCCGCTTTTCCGGAATCTGCACATATGATGGTTACTGATCTGCAATAGTCAGAAGGATAGAGGGTGCTGGGATCGATTATGTGATGGTATTTTTTACCATTCGCAGTGTAAAACCTTATATAATCTCCGCTGGTCACCAAAGAACGATCTGCGATTTCTACCAGATGGATATAAGGCTGCTCTGTGTCTTCTATATCGGGGTTCTGTACCCCAACTTTCCATAAGCCACCGCTGTCCGCTTTTACGCCGATCACACAGACATTCCCGCCCACGCTGATCAATCCGGAAGAGACTCCCGCTTCCCTGGCTTTTCGGCTGGTTTGCTCCGCAGCGTATCCCTTGGCTACAGCTCCTACATCCAGACTCATCAGCGGATCCGCAAGATATACCGTAGAATCCTTTTCATTAATGATCAGTTTTTCCATGTCCGTGTGCCTCGCTGCCTTTTCCAGTTCTTCCCTCCCCGGGACCTGGGCTTTCTGCGGATCTGCCAGGCCCGCACTCCGGTACTCATGCCATATTTTCAACACCGACCCCAACGCCACATTTGTGCGGCCCTCTGTAATGCGGTACATTTCCCTGCTGAACAACAAAAGGCCCATGACTTCCTGGGAGACCTTAACAGGAGCAATCCCCGCATTGTCATTTATCGTCTTGATATTAGCGATACCCTCATACTCTTTGTAAATATCATAATACCGATGATATTTCAGCAGTTCGTCATGAATAAGCCGGCTGTTCTCCTCAAAGGTTTTCTGATCCGAAGCATAGATGGTGACCTGGGTGACGGTATCAAAAGAATCTGTGTACTGGTCGCTGAAACGCTGCACAGCTGGTTTTCCACAGGCGGCCAAGGGCAATAACAGGAACACAGCGGTCAAAATGCAAATGGTTCTCTTTATCATAGACTTACCTCAAAGGATATTTTTTTCATTTCCAGGCTCTTCTTATCTGTGAAAGCGCCGAAAAGCAGGAAGCACAAAGCGAAGCAAAGTGGATGTAATGATCCCCGCAATCATTCCGGAAACCAACAGAAAAGGAAGATAAGGCCACATATTCATGCCCGAGTATAAAAGCAGGATCACCAGGAACTGTCCCATGTTGTGGGAAATCGCTCCAAAAACGCTCAGTATAGTGTAGGAAATCTTTTCACGAAAGAAAAACAGCAGAAGCAGCATGGCGGTGATAGAAAGCACTCCGCCGGAAAGGCTGAGAAGCCCCGCAACGGCACCGCGTACAGCAAAGGAAAAGACCCCTTTCAATAGGGCAATGCAATAGGCCTCTCTTGCCCCCAAAAAGAAAAGGGCATACATCACCGCAATGTTGGACAAACCAAATTTGATCCCGGGAACCGGGATAGGAAGCGGAGGCAGCATTCCCTCCACCACTGCCAAAACCAGCGCCGCCGCAAAAAGAAGTCCTGTCAATACCATGGAATGTGTGTGATTCCGGCCTGGGCCCATTTTGTTTTCCTGCTCCCTTTCTTTCTAATTTCCTACTAAGATATCCGGGGCATCCGGATCCTGCTCATCAGCGACGATTTTCAAAACAAGTTGATTGGGAAGGCACGCTGCAAATTCTCCTGCCCTGCCTACCCTTCCCGCATTGACGCATACCTGATCCGGGCAGTCAGATTTCTCGAAACAAACGGTGCCATCAGGATACAAATGGAACAGAACTTCCGGCACTTCCGGCACGGAAAACTGCTCCTCTTTTCCCTGATCAAGGGCCAGGATCTTTACCAATTCTCCCCGATAATATATCTCCGCATGGGGAGTAATATCCGCCGAAAAGTGGCGATATCCAACAAAAACAAGGACACTGATGAGAATCAGGCCTGCAAAAATCAATAAGTCCGTTTTCTTAAAAAACCGCATACTACCCTCACAGATGTCTCACTACCTCAAAACGGCGCATAGTATAATTTTCATCTGCACCGATCCCGGCTTTTTGGAGAACCACGGCCAACTGCTGGTCAATGGTTTTTATTCCATCCAGATTGGGGAGAAGCAAGGCTTTTTTGCGGCCGCTTTCCACAATGATGCCATAACGGGCAGGATCAAGCATATCCTTGGAGGCAATGGGCTCTGAATCCCCCAGTACATCTACGCTGTAAACCAGTCGGGAGAGCTCTTCCGGCCTTACCGGCTCAAACCGGGGATCCCCCACTCCTGCACTTACGGCGTTCTGGATAATCTCCTCCGCAATGCTTCCCGTTGTAGGCCCGGTGGTTCCAATGCACCCCCGAAGTTTTCCATCTTTTTTCAGAGAAACAAACACTCCTGCCCTTCGATTTTTCCACTCATCGGACAGGGGAGGGGTATGGGAAAGCTCTTTGCGCTCTTTGAGATAATGCTCCAGAGAGAGCCTGGCCAGCTGTACCAGCTCATCCTCTCCCGCTTTTCTTTGGGCGAGATGATCCAGTTCCTCCCGTTCAAAAATCTCCTCATACTGCCTGGAAGGGTCTTCGCCTTTCACATGAAATGATGCCACAGCATACCCCACACCAAAAGGCCCCTCATAAGAAAGCATGGCAGGTTCTACCGCAAGGCCGTCCAAAATCCCTGCCATGATAAGAAAAGATCTCAGGCCGCACTCTCCTGCAAGCTGGCAAAAACCCTCCTCCAAACGCAAAAGCGTCAGGAAATCACCCTTTTGAAGGGCTTCCACAACAATACGGTCAAACTCCGGCCCCTCTTCCGTGTAATGATAGGGACCTTCTTCTGAAAGGCAATGGGACAGATCCCCGCTGGCCACCACCACCACATCCCGGGCCAGAGACCTTACGGCTTCCTGCACGCAACGGCCGAAGGCATAATGTTCCCGGGGGCTGAGTCCGGAAATGGAGATCCGGATCAGTTTGTAATCGGTATAACGCTTATTGATAAAGTAGAGGGGCACCATGGTCCCGTGATCCAATGTTTTTTGCTTTTCTCCCAATGTTCCGGCGTAGATTCCCTGTTCCGCTGTCAAAGCGGTGATTTCAGAAACCAGTTCCTCATCGTAATCAACCCTGAAGGAAACACTGTCTTCTCCGAATTTGAGAAAATCTCCCGATGCACCTTTGCCCGGGGAAATATGGATGTAATCCGCATAAAGCACGGAATGAGGAGAGATCAAAAGGATCGTTTCCGGCCTTAATTCTGCGATTTCCAAAGCGATTTTGTCGTAAGCCTTTAATGTTTCATTGACTTTTCGTTCCTGGCCCCTGCCGATTTCAGGAAGAAGCATGGGGGGATGGGGAACAGCAAATGCAGCTTTTACAGACATAGCTGATGACCTCCGTTCTGCGCAGGCAAGCTTTCGGTGCTGCCTCCTACTGAGTATAGCATTTCCCACTTGTTTCCTCAATCTATTTACCCCGGTTTGATGTTTTCTCTCATTTTCAGGGTAATAAGATGTGAAAGGCTTGTATTATTCCGACAAACATACTATAATCAGAATAACAAATTCATACAGATAAGGGGGTTAGAAACATGGCATTTTTCAACGAACTGGGTAAAAAACTCGGGGAAGTCGCCGGCGAAACAGCCGACAAAGCGAAAGACCTGGCCGAAACCACAAAGTTAAAAACCGAAATCTCTTCCCTTCAAAGAAAACTTCAGTCCACTTATGCCGAGCTGGGTCAGATGTATTACCAGCAGGAAAAAGAATCCGATTCCAGTCCCGTCGCCGAAGTTTGCGGCAAGATCACCGATCTGGAAACACAAATCACAGATCTTGAGATCAAAGTCGAAGAAATCAAAAATAGCTAGATAAACAAGGGCTGTTCCTCGAGGAACAGCCCTTTCCATTTTCTTAAACTCTGCCTTTACAGTAAAATTTCCATCACTTCAGGATGACAGGTCTGACGGAACTGGGGGCAGGAAACGCAATCGAAAATATCTCCCGTTGACTCGGGGGCAATGGTAAGAAAGCCGTGCCTGCGGAAAAAGCCGGGAGCCCTGGCCACCAGGAGAACTTTGCCTGCGCCTCTGCTTCTGGCCTCTTCCAGGGCTAAGGTCAGCAGCCGGCCTGCGATATGCTCCTTGCGGCGGTCCGGCTCCGTGGAGATCCCGTCAATGATATATTCCCCGCCCCGCAGGGCCAGCACACATCCGCTTACCAGACGGCCCTCCGCATCTTCTGCTTTCCAACATTTTACGATTTCTGTGTCCAGAGTCTCCTCCATGGAAAACTCCAAACCGTGGCGGATGAACATTTCCACCAGTTTTTCATACTCCTCGGTAGGAGAAATAGTGAGCATTACCAATTTGATCCCTCCATATCGTTTCTCAGGGTGTTGATCCGCAGTTTGCGATACAGACACTCAATTTCCAACGGAAAAGCAGGACCTTTTTCGCCGTCGATATCCGTCCCGATTGCTACGTTTGATTCCAGGCGTATTTTTTTTGTTTTAAAATAAAGTACATTCTTATGCTCTGTATGATTGCCCTGTACAAAATGGATCAGAAGAGAAAGCAACTCGGTAATAGGGAGTTCCCGAAAAAGCATCACATCCAGAAGTCCGTCGTTGATCTCCGCATTGGAGCCTACTCTCTTAAATCCTCCTGCAGACCTTCCATTCATCACCAGCATGAAATACATCTTTTCGTCTCCGGTGAATTCTTCACTTTCCAGATGAATGGGTATAGGTTGTAATTTTGGCACTTCGCTGAGACCTTTGATATAGTATGACATGACTCCCAAAGTACTCTTCACATCCGGATCCGTTTTCTGACTGACATCAACAATAAAGCCCATGGCTGCCACATTGATAAAATATCTGCCATTTGCCACCCCCACATCACAATAAGTGTAATTTTCTTCCAGTGCAATGCGGGTCATGCCTTCAATGTCGTGGGGAATATCAAAATAATAAGCAAAGTCGTTGGCCGTCCCCGCAGGAAAGATCGCCAGGGGCAGGTCCAGATCATGATTGAGCATGGCGTTGACCACCACATTGATGGTGCCGTCTCCGCCGGCTGCAATGATTTTCTGGTAACCCATATTCTTTGCATCTTTGAATATCTCGTTCATAAAAGCTGGTTTGTCTGCCCGTACGGGAACCACCATGATCTTCTTTTTCTGAAAGATTTCGATGATCTTGTCCAGATTCGTTTTGAAAACACCGCTTCCCGAAGCCGGATTATACACCAGCAAAACCTTATTGGTTTTCATTTTTGAATCTCTCCCTTACTTTGCCAATGAGATAGAGGGACCCCGAAAAAAGAATCAACTCGTACCGGGACATACTTTTTTCCACATAATCAAAGATCTCTTCTCTTCCCCCGAAAAAGACACATTCCCGACCCGTTGCCCGGATCTTCGCAGAAAGATCTTCTGCGGAAAGCTTTCGTGGGTTGTCCGGCTCGGTGGCTGCCAGATCCACCTCCAGATCCCGAAAAGCGTAAAGAATGCGGTGGATCTTCTTGTCCGCCAGAACTCCCAGTACCAGAAGGGTCTTCCGCCCGGCAAACTGCTCCCGGAGTACCGCTGCCAAAGCCTCTGCCCCGCCTTCATTGTGAGCGCCGTCAATGATCAAGAGAGGCTCCTTTCGCAGGACTTCAAGACGCCCCTTATGCCGGGCCTTTTCCATGCCGCTTTGCACGCCTTCGGGACTTGTTTTAATTATATTCTCTTTTTCCAGAAGTTCAATCACGCAAAGGGCAAGAACTCCGTTTTCGATCTGGTGCCTTCCCAGCATCCCCAGGGAGATGTCCCTCTCAGTCTCAGCAATTTTCACATGGAAGCGGCAACCCTCCGGTAGGATCTCTATTCCGCTGATCTCTGCGGAAGAAGATTCCAGAAACAACGCATTCTTCTCTGCTGCCACCCTGCGAAAAACTTGTTTTACCTCTTCATCGCCGGCGGAACTCACCACCGGGCAGCCCTCTTTGATGATGCCTGCCTTTTCCATGGCGATTTCTTTAAGGGTCTCCCCAAGCACATCAGTATGATCGAAGGAAATGGATGTAATCACGGAAACAAGAGGCCTTCGGATCACATTGGTGGAATCCCCCCGGCCTCCCAGACCCACTTCCAGCACCAGGATGTCCATGGGCATCTGGCTGAAAAACACAAAGGCAATGGCCGTCACCAGCTCAAATTCCGTAGGCGATTCCAACCCCAGGGCAAGCATCTCCTCCACTTTTTCAAAGACCAAGGCAGCACAACGAATCAAATCCTCTTCTCCGATCTCCTGCCCGTCAAATTCGATGCGTTCGGTAAAACGTTCCAAATAAGGGGAAGTGTACAGCCCTACCTTGTACCCGTTTTCAGAAAGAACCGAGGTCAGGTAACGACAGACCGAGCCCTTTCCATTGGTTCCCGCCACATGGATGACTTTCATCCTTTCCTCGGGGTTTCCCAAAAGTTTCAGGAGGACTTCCATCCGTTCCAATCCGAGACGGCTGCCAAAGGTTTGAAAGCTGTGGATCTTTTCCAGAGTTTCTTCGTAATTCATTCTGTTTCCTTATAGTTTACGCTCTACCAGAGCCAAACGTTCTGTTACCTTTTGCAGGGTATCCTTATACTTTTCTACTTTTTCTCTCTCCACTGCCACCACCTGCTCCGGAGCCTTGGCCGTGAAGCCCGGATTGTCCAGCTTGGCGCAGATCCTCTGCACTTCTCCCTCCAACCTTGCCTTTTCTTTTTCCAGTCGCTGGTATTCCGCTTTATAGTCCAAAAGGTCGTCAAGGGGGATGTAAACTTCAATGCCTTCCACCACGCCGCTCATTACCTCTTCCGGCACCAGAGATTTCTCTTGGATATAGCTTACCTCAGTAAGACCGGCCAGGGTCATGATATGCTTTTCGGCGGATCGGATCTTTTCCGTGCCTTCCCCATCTGCCAGCACAACAGCTCTTAATTTTCTGGAAGGTGCCGCTTCGGCCTCCGCCCGGATGTTTCGAATGCAACGGATCATATCCATGGCCAGCTCCATCCGTTTGCTGCTTTCTTCGTATTTCAGGGCTTCACTGTATACCGGCCAGTCGGCGGCAATCAGCATCCCCTCTGTCTGGGGAAGGTGGCTGTAGATCTCTTCCGTGATGAAGGGCATGAAGGGATGGAGGAGGGTCAGCATATCCTTAAGGCATTTTACCAGAACTGTCCGGACCACCAGCTTGTCTGCTTCATCCTCCCCGTAGAGCCTCTGCTTGACCAATTCAATGTACCAGTCGCAGTATTCGTTCCAGATCAATTCGTAGACCTTCTGCCCGGCCAGAGCCAGATCAAAGCGGTCCATATTTCCTGTGGCTTCCGCCACCGCATCGTTCACCCGGGAAAGGATCCATTTGTCCTCATCAGCCAGGGCAAGGGTGCTGATATCCACATCTTTGGATGCCAGTTCTTTCATATTCCCTTCTTCATCCAGAAGATTCATGATCACAAAGCGAGAGGCGTTCCAAAGCTTGTTGGCAAAATTCCGGCAGGATTCCAAACGATCCAGCTTGAACCGGAGATCGTTCCCCGGACTGATACCGGTAGTCAGCATAAAACGCAGGGCATCTGCACCATACTGATCGATGACTTGCAGGGGGTCAATGCCATTGCCCAGAGATTTGCTCATTTTCCGGCCTTCGCCATCACGAACCAGACCATGCACATATACATATTTAAAGGGAACCTCCCCCGTCATCTCCAGGGCTGAGAATACCATTCTTACCACCCAGAAGAAAATGATGTCATACCCTGTCACCAAGACATTTGTGGGGTAAAAATGCGCCAGATCTGCAGTCTTTTCCGGCCATCCCAACGTGGAGAAGGGCCAGAGAGCAGAGCTGAACCAGGTATCGAGAACATCCTCGTCCTGATGGACTTTACTGCTGCCACACTTGGTGCAAAGCATGGGCGTGGCCGCAGAAACCATGATTTCTCCGCAGTCCTCGCAGTAATAGGCCGGGATCCGATGCCCCCACCAGAGTTGTCTGGATATGCACCAGTCCTTAATTTCTTCGAGCCAATGAAGATAAATTTTTTCAAAGCGTTCCGGCACATGAACAAGATCGCCTTTTGCCGCTGCCTCCATAGCCGGTTTTGCCAGTTCTTCCATCTTGACAAACCATTGCTCGGAAAGGCGGGGCTCCACTACATCTTTACAGCGGTAGCATTCCCCTGTGGGAATTACCATATCTTCCGTCTTTACCAGATAACCCGCCTCTGCAAGATCCGCTACCCAGGCTTTCCGGCATTCGTAGCGGTCCATACCTTTATATTTGCCGGCTTCCTCATTCATGGTAGCATCGGCATTGATGCAGCACAATTCTTCCAGATTGTGGCGTTTTCCTACTTCAAAATCGTTAGGGTCGTGAGCAGGAGTGATCTTCACTGCGCCGCTTCCCTTCTCCATGTCCGGATAAGGGTCTGCGATAACAGGGATAACACGGTTGACCAGTGGCAGGATCACATTTTTCCCCACCAGCTCTTTATAGCGATCATCCTCCGGATTGACAGCAATGGCCACGTCTCCAAACATGGTTTCCGGTCTGGATGTGGCTACCACAATACCCTCTCCCCCATCTTCTGCAGGATAACGGAAATAGTAATATTTTCCATTTTTGTCTTCGTGCTCTACTTCCGCATCGGAAAGGGAGGTACCGCAGCTGGGACACCAGTTGATGATACGGTTCCCTTTATAAATCAGCCCTTTTTCATAGAGTTTCACAAAAAACTGGGTGACGGCCTTGTTACACCCTTCATCCATGGTAAAGCGTTCTCTCTCCCAGTCGCAGGAATCTCCCAGTTTGCGGCACTGTTCTGTGATCTTGCCTCCATAAGCTTCCTTCCACTCCCAGGCGCGTTTGAGGAATTCTTCTCTCCCCAGTTCTTCCTTGGTCTTCCCTTCCTCGGTGCGGATCTTGTCTGCCACCTTTACTTCTGTGGCAATGCTGGCATGGTCCGTGCCCGGGAGCCAGAGAGTATCAAACCCCTGCATCCGCTTCCAACGGATCAAAACGTCCTGAAGCGTGTGGTCCAAAGCGTGTCCCATGTGCAGCTGGCCGGTAATGTTGGGCGGCGGCATCACGATAGTAAAGGTTTCCTTGGCAGGATCCCCTTCCGGTTGAAATGCCCCGCTGTTTTCCCAGGCCTCGTATATCCTATTCTCAAATTCTTTGGGATCGTATGTCTTTGCCAGATTTTTCTCCATAGTTCCTCCTCTTTTCCAAAGGGAAACATTGTCCCTTCGTATAAAAAAACCGCCCCTGCCAACGCATAAGGACGGATCATTCCGCGGTACCACCTTACTTCCGCAGCAGTGCTGCGGCTCTCTGTTTACGATGCTCCCGGGCGACCTTCATGCGGCTTCCTTCGCAGGATCTCTCAGCCTGCGCCTTTCAAGGCGACAGGATCCTTTCTCTGTAACGGGCTGCCGGACTACTCCTCCCGCTCCCTGCATCCGATATTGAGTTGTCTCAAAATCTATATTCTTATTCTAAAGGAAATGCGCTGATTGTCAAGAAAAATCCTTGAGGAAGGTCCGCCGGTGAATAGGGCATAAGCCCTGCCTGTGCAGGCCCTCATAATGGGCTGCTGTCCCGTAGCCCTTGTTCGACCCGAAAGCATATCCAGGATAATGCGCATCATACTCCGCCATCATGCGGTCTCTTGTCACTTTGGCTATAATAGATGCCGCCGCAATGGAAACGCTTTTGGCATCCCCCTTTACAATGGCTGTTTGAGGAATTGGCACATTCTCTAAGGTGAGGGCGTCAATGAGAATATGATCAATGGACGCAAGGACACCGGCGCATTCTTCCAGAGCCTTTTCCATGGCTCTTTTGGTGGCCTGTAAAATGTTGATGTCATCGATGGTACTGTGATCCACCACCCCAAGACCTATAGCAAGGGCTTTTTGGCGGATCTGTTCAAACAGCTCTTCACGCCTTTTCTCTGAAAGCTTTTTGGAGTCATCTACTCCCAGCACATCGAAGTCCCGGGGCAAAACCACAGCTGCGGCTACCACAGGCCCTGCCAGCGGGCCTCTGCCCACTTCATCCACGCCGGCAATATAGCGGCATCCGGAAAGATAGCGTTCTTCCTCGAAAGTCTTCATCAGAAGGAGTTTTTCCTGGAGAAGCACTATCCGCTCTTCTTTTTTCATTCCTCTTCTCCTCTTGGCTCAAGGGTGATTTTGCCGATGATCCCGCTCCGAAATTCGTCCAGTACCGTCCTGGCCGCCCTTTCATAATCGATCTTCTTACCAGGGAGAATAAATCCTCTGCGCTTTGCAATTTCTTCCATGGTCTCCAGGGCTTCTTCCGGGAGTACTTCAAGTTTGTATCGTTCCACCAGCATCTGAGGATGACTGGCAGAAAGTTCTCCAAGCAGGGAAAGGCAAAGCCCTTCCAGATCCATGATTTCATCTTTCACGGAACCGCAAAAGGCCAGATGCATCCCCACTTCCGGATCCTCAAATTTGGGCCAGAGAATGCCCGGGGTATCGAGAAGCTGCATCCCGTTGCCCACAGAAAGCCATTGCTTCCCTCTGGTGACCCCCGGCCGGTCTCCCGTCGCAGCGCTCTTCTTTGCCGTCAGCCGGTTTATCAGGGAAGACTTGCCCACATTGGGCACACCCACGATCATCAGGCGCAGCGCTCTTTTTCTTACCCGCTCCGCATTGTTTTTTGCTTCTATGCTCTCCAGCAGGCGAAGCAATTCCGGGATCCCTGCCCCCGTCATGGAATTGACGGTAAGGGCAAGATCTCCCCTGTTTTTATAGTAAGCGATCCAGGCCGCAGTGCAGGCCGGATCTGCCAAATCGCTTTTGTTCAAAACAAGGATCCGCCTTTTCCCTGCCACCAGGTCATCGATGATGGGGTTTCTGCTGGAAACAGGGATCCTGGCATCCACCACTTCGATCACCGCTTCCACCAGCTTGAGATTTTCCTGTATCAGTTCCCTCGTTTTTTTCATGTGGCCGGGATACCAGTTAATCGTCTCTGCCAAGGTGTCCTCCTTACTTTGTACTTTGTGCAGTCAAAAAGGGACCCGCAGGCCCCTTTCGATTAGTTCTTTTCTTTACTTTTGATCTTCGCCGCTTTACCGGTTCTCTGACGCATATAGTTGAGCTTAGCTCTTCTCACATCTCCGTGCCTCACGACCTCGATCTTATCGATTCTGGGAGAATGAATGGGGAAAGTCTTTTCAACACCTACACCCGAAGCAATTCTTCTGACAGTGAAGGTCTTTCCGATTCCTCCATTTTGGATCTTCAGGACAAAGCCTTCGAAGATCTGGATTCTTTCTCTTGTTCCTTCTTTGATCTTGATATGCACTTTTACGGTGTCACCGACTTGAATGCGGGGAACATCCGGTTTTACATAATCCTGCTCAATGATTTTCATGATATCCATAGTGGGATTCCTCCTCTCTCCAAAGACGTTCGTGGTATCCAAACGTGCAGTTCCTACCGCACTATATCCAGAGGACCGTCCGTAATCCGTGGATAATTCTAACATATACCATACTCAAAGGCAAGGCTTTTTTAGGCTCTCGGATGGGTTTTGTCATATACATCTTTGATTTTTTTCTTGTCCATGTTGAGGTAGATCTGGGTGGCAAGAATGTCCTCGTGCCCAAGAAGCTCCTGGAGAGTCTTCAGATCGGCCCCGTTTTGCACCATGTGAACGGCGAAGGAATTTCGCAGGATCTGGGGGGTCAGTTTTTCCGATAAGCCTGCTTTTTCCGCATACTCCTTCATCATCTTCCAGATCCCCTGCCGGGTCAGCCTCTCCCCGTTATAATTGACAAAAAGGGCTTTTTCCTCTTTTTCCCGGACCAATCCAGGTCGGCTTTGAGTGAGATAGACTTCGACGGCAACCCTGGCAGGTCTTCCCAATGGAATCAGCCTGGCCTTGCCACGGTCCGCTCCCGAAACGATAAAGCCGATACGCAGGTTCACATCCTCCAGATTTGCCGCTGCTGCCTCACTGACCCTCATCCCCGACGCATAAAGAAGTTCCAGCAAGGCACGGTCTCTCAGCCCCTTAAAGGAGCGGTCTGGCTGTTGCAGTAAGTTTTCTACCTGTTCAATGGTGAGATATTCCGGGCTTTTCCGTTCTCCCTTTGTATTTCGGATCCCCTTGGCAGGGTTGTCCTCCCTCTTTCCACAGGAACAGAGAAACGCAAAAAAGGAACGTAGAGCGGCAACCTTCCGGTTGATGGTGGCTGCTGTCTTTTCCTGATTTCTTAAATGCAGAAGAAAGGCTACCACTTCACTGTTGCCGCTGTCCTCCGAACCCGAAAATCCTTTTTCTCCGAGAAATCTGTCAAAATCCTTCAGATCCCGAATATAAGCAAGGACAGTGTTTTCTGACAGATCCGCTTTTCTGAGATAATCTGCAAATTCTTTCAGCTCTTCACCCATGGTCTTTCCTTTCCCCAGCTGTCAGAGACAAGAAACTCCCTGTTTCTCCGCCGCCATCAAAATGGCGGCAATGGTTTTCCCATCCTCAATCTCTCCGCACATGACCATTTTCTTTAATTCGTCTATTTCCAACTCATAGATATCGATGGCTTCGCTGCCATCAAAGGCAGTCTCACCGGGAACCAGCTCCGTGGCCAGGTAGAGGTAAAGCTTTTCTTCTGAATAACCGACGGAGGAATAAAAGGCTGTCAGATATTCCATCTTTCCCGCAGTATAGCCCGTCTCCTCCTTAAGTTCCCGCAAAGCTGCTGCCAAAGGCGCCTCATCCCCGTCAATTTTTCCTGCCGGAGCTTCCAGGACCACCTTTTCTGCAGCCTTGCGAAACTGTTTTACCATAACCATGCGTCCTTCGTCTGTGACAGCGGCTATAGTCACCCCGCCGTTATGCTCCACGATCTCCCGATAGGAGGTTTTTCCATTCACGACATGGACTTTATCTCTTCGGAGATTCAGAATCTTGCCTTCGTAAATACGTTCGCTTTCTATGGTGGTTTCTTCAAATACCATGTTTTATTTCCTCATCGCCCTGGATTTTTCAGCTGCCGTTCTGACGGCGGCATTAACTGCGCTGCGCAGGCCCATGGCCTCCAACTTTTCTACTGCTTCTATGGTGGTCCCTCCCGGGGAACAGACCATGTCCTTCAGTTCCCCCGGATGCATGCCGGTCTCCAATACCATGGCCGCTGCCCCGAGAACCGATTGAGCCGCAAAAATGTAGGCCTTTTTCCGGTCCATACCCTGAAGCACCGCACCGTCTGCCAGGGCTTCAATGAACAAATACACATAAGCGGGGCTGCTGCCGGACACTCCCACTACGGCATCCATGAGTTTTTCCTCCACTTCTTCCGCTTTTCCGATAGAAGAAAAGAGTTCGAAAACTTCCTGGAATTCCGCATCGGACACATAGGTATTCCGGGCAAGGGCACTCATTCCACAACCCACCAACGCCGGCGTATTGGGCATGACGCGGATGACCTTCACGCGGGCAGCAGTCCCTTTTGCTTTCATAAGGTCTTTGCATTCAAATTCGATGAAATCCATGGTGATCCCTGCCGCAATGGAGATAATGATCTTTTTCGACCAGTCCACACTGTCGCCGATTTCCTGTATAACATCCGCAATGACGTGAGGTTTCACCGCAAAAAGAACATATTCGGCCTGAGTCGCTACTTCCCGGGCATCTTTGCATACGGAAAAACCCAGTTCTTCTGAGAGGGTTTCCAGTTTGGCAGTATCCCGATCGTAAGCATAAAGGGAGTCCCTCCCCTCAGGTTTTGCCGCCAGATATCCTTTCATAAGGGCCATCCCCATATTTCCTGTCCCGATAAATCCGATCTTCATTGGTTCGTCTCCTTTCCTGCAGCAACATGACTACTTGCCGAAAAACACCGTTCCTCTTTCCTTATTGTCCAACAGCTTTCGCAAAATATCCTTTTTAGAACCATTGGCCAGAATCATGGGAATGCCATATTCGTTGACCTTTTCCGCCGCCGATATTTTTGTCAGGACCCCACCGGTGCCAAAATGGCTTTTGCCCCGGGCATCGATCTCCGCCAGAAGACTGTCTATGTCATAGACCTCTTCAATCATCTGTGCATCTTCGAATGATTTTGGGTTTTTGTCGTAAATGCCGTCGATATCAGAAAGGATGATCAAAAGATCCGCTCCCCAAAGATTGGCGGTAAGGGCACTCAGCGTATCGTTGTCTCCGATCTTGATCTCCTCCACACAGACGCTGTCGTTTTCATTGACAATGGGGACTACTCCTTCGTCCACCAATGTAAAAAGCGCATTGCGAATATGCAGGTTCCTCGTATGATCCCCAAAGTCCTCCCTGGTCAGGAGCATCTGTCCCACATGGATCCCATACTCCGCAAACAGTTCTTTGTAGGCCATCATCAATTCTACCTGCCCTATGGCGCAAAGCGCTTGCTTATAGTTTATGTCATTTTTTCTCTGCCATTTATTGATGGCTGCAATACCGCAGACACCGGCGCCGGAGGAAACAATGATGATCTGTTTCCCTTCCTGCATCAGTTCATGGAGCTGCTCCACAATGTTGTGCATCATCTCCCTGTTGACCATGCCATTTTCGCCGGACAAGGTATTGCTTCCTATTTTAACCACAATTTTTCGGCTGTCTTTGATTAAATCTGAAATCACGCCCATAGATCCGCTCTTTCCTGCCTCTCATTTCGATTTCTGCTATATAATATTATAGAATACTATACTGTTTGCTTCTTTGCAAGTCCGGCAGAGACAGGGAAACCTACAGGCAGAGACAGGGGAATTCTCACAGAATAATCATAGTGCGCCCAGATACCAGTCCAAAAGGAACTCAAGTTGTTCAAAGAAAAGAATATACATCGCCGTGGAAAAGGCGATGAAGGGTCCCAGGGGCTGTTCCGCATCTTTTGTAAAACGATGGCGCAAAAGGCCAATACCCAAAACCAAAGCACTTAAAAAAACGGTAAAAATAAGGATGATGGCCATCCCTCTGATTCCGGCAAGAATGCCTACTGAAAAAAGGAGCTTTACATCTCCGAACCCCACCGTATCTTTTTTGAAAAATAATTTTCCGGCAAGTCCCACGAGAAAAAAACTCCCGCCCCCCAGAATGGCTCCCAGAAGCACATCCGGAAACAAAGGATGGAAGGGCAGAAAGCCAATGCCGCAGACGGCCAATGCCACCACATATTGATCCGGTATTATCATGTATTTTTTGTCTGCCATAGCAATCTGGAGGAGGATCCAAAGGCTCAGCACCCCGGCGAGAAAATACCTGGGTCCATACGCCATCAAATAAACACAAACTGCGGCAAATACCATCATAAGAAGGGCTTCCCAGGGTTTTCGCCGCACCCTCTCTCCCCACATCTCCCGGCTTGGTTTTTCGCCATATTCGCAGAGCCACTTGGCCGGAATGCGGTTAAAAACATAGATCGTTGACTTTCCGGCTGCCAGGCCGGTGAGCAGTGCCAGAGTCAATTCATTCACAGTGTTCATAATTTCACCCCTGCTTTACGCCGACTCAGTATAACATATATTCCTATTTTTGTATATTAATATATTTTATTTGCGCCGCACATCATATATCCGGTATGGTAATATACCTTAAATCCAAAGCGGATAAACAGATATAAAAATGCTCGTATCCCATTTTTATGAAATTTGAAGACCTTTTTTTGCAAAGAGTACATGAAATTTTAAAAAGCAACGCTTGCTTTATCCCTTGAAATTCATTATAATCGATTTGTGGTTATCCCCCTGATAACCTCATTAATCTCTAATCCCAATACCCCTTTTAAACAAAACAAACTGCTCCCCTGCGGTTTGTTTTGTTTTTTGCCACAAAGCACACAAGCTGTGCTAGAATAAATCCATGGAAATCCAGCGTTCATTTCACAGTCTGAAAACCTATTGTTCCAAAGCTTTTGCCGAGTATTTCGGCGGTTTTTCCTGCGCCTTTTTTGATATTGAAACTACAGGCCTGTCT
>Ga0302242_1001225_pt1 | contig 20063 bp, 10 predicted proteins | sample AAG_UR_Lys_MG_FD_193510 | JGI IMG/M metagenome (GOLD analysis project Ga0302242, IMG submission 193510) | Enriched activated sludge microbial communities from anaerobic digester in WTTP, New Holstein, Wisconsin, United States - AAG_UR_Lys | ecosystem: Engineered > Bioreactor > Anaerobic >...
AACTTGGCGCGGTTTAAAAACGTGAAAAGGACACGCGGGAACTGACGGCCGCAGGCGAGTTGGAGCCCGTCAAGCAGCGGCCGATCTCGCTCGGCCAGTCGCCCTGGGCCATCCGGCGTACCAAGGCTCCGTCAACAAACGGCCGGCCTTGATTGCGGAGCCATCAGCCATGCACGCTGCCCCACAGCGGCGGAACGACTGTTCAGCCAGTAATCACCGGTCTCACGACGCTGGCAAGTACCATTTCCGGGCCCGTTTCAAGGGCGGAACCTTGAAACGAGTCCCGGAAGAGATCGAGATTGCAGCGAGAACTTGATACTACCGGTTGCTCTTGAGGAACACAAACCGCCGGCTTCCATCCCGCATGACCTGCATCCGCACGCCCTTGGCCGTGTCGGCTTTGGACATGGCTTCGCGGAAATCGCGGATGTTGCGGATCGTGCTGCCATCCACGTCCACGACCAGATCGCGCGGCCGCAAACCGGCTCGGGCGGCAATGCTGGTCGGATCGACATCCGTGATCACCACGCCCTGCTGGTTCTGTTCGTAACCCAGCTGGTCCGCCAGTTCCGCCGTGAGCGTCTGGACGGTCAGGCCGAAATCGGCGGACGATTCCTCCGCCGCCCCGCTGGGACCGGTCTTCGCCACGTCGTCCGTCAGCTCGTCCGTCGTGATTTTCAACGTCTGCCGCTTGCCGTCGCGGACAATCGTCAACTGGGAACTGGTGCCCGGCGGCGTGGCGGCCACCGCCATGCGGAGCTGATTCGCACTCTCCGTCGGCTTGCCGTTGAACTCGACCACGATGTCGCCGGACTTCAAGCCGGCCTTCTTCGCCGGGCTGTCATCCACCACGTCGCCGATCAGGACGCCCTTGGTCGAGTCGTAGTTGAACGACTTGGCCAAATCCTCGTTCAGGTCCTGGATCAGGGCCCCCAGCCGGCCGCGTTGGACTCGTCCGTGCTTGACAATCGCATCCATGATCGAGCTGGCCATGTTGCTGGGGATGGCGAACCCGACGCCGTTGTTGCCGCCGGTGCGGGAAGCAATCGCCGTATTGATGCCGATCACTTGGCCCTTCAGATTGACCAGGGGGCCGCCACTATTGCCGGGGTTGATCGCGGCATCGGTCTGGATGAAATCTTCGTAGTCGGCGATGTACATCTGCCGGCCCTTGGCGCTGATGATCCCCGCCGTCACCGTCTGCTCCAGGCCGAATGGGCTGCCCACGGCCAGCACCCATTCGCCGACCTCTGCAGCGTCCGAGTTGCCCAGCGGAGCCGGCACCAAGCCGTCGGCCTCGACCTTCAGGACGGCCACGTCGGTCTTGGGATCCGTGCCCACTACCTTGGCGGAAATCGTCCGGCCGTCGGACAGTGTCACGTTCACCTCGTCGGCGCTGCGCACCACGTGGTTGTTGGTCAGAATGTAGCCGTCAGGACTGACGATCACTCCCGACCCGAGACCTTCCCGGTCAAAGCCCCTTGGCATGTCGGGCATCTCGAAGAAACGATCAAAGGGCCATTGGTCGCCAAAGAAGTCCCGGAACTGTTCGGGGACCTGGGGACGAGCCCGCTCGCGGCCTCGCTCCAGCTGGCTGGGGCGTACATGTTTCACCGTGCTGACGCTGACCACGGACGGGCGCATCGCCTTGGCCACGGTTCGAAAAGCCGTCGTCAAATCGTTCGCTTGGTAGTCGCTGCGAGCCAGTTCCGCGCGTGCCGTTTGGGCCTCGCGGCTATCGGCCCCATACGACCAGATCGTTTTCGATTCGGATCGCAACATGACGATCCCGGCGCCGACCATACCGCCGATCACTGCTGTCAAGACCCACAATAAACCCTTGGGAAATCGCAACATCTTCTCTCTCCTTTCTTACTCAAATGGTCTCGGTCGTCTCGGAGACGCGGCCCCTCGTTTTCGCGGAGACCGCATCGTTGATTTTGAGTTCTTCGGGGCCTGCCAAAGGCTTCCGCGATAGGCTGGGCACCCGGGCTTTCAGCGTCTTAGTTGCCGTCCACCCCTCTGTCTTGCACCCACGGGAACGGTGCCTCAGCAAATGCAACCAACGTGCCAACGATCCGTAACTAACAACGCCAGTTGATCTTACGTCTTCCGAGAAAGACGAGGCCATGAAACAACCATCACGGATCTGACAAAATGGCAGCAGCCAAACACGAAGCCATTTCCCCAACACGGAGCCATCTCCCCAAAGCTCGCCCCGCCGGCGAAACAAGCAGTCAGAAGATTGCATTTGGCGTGTTTACCAATTAACTTATGAGAGGGCTGTGCCGAACGCATCGAAAATGACGGCAACTGGAAGCGGCAGCGAGAGGAGACAAAAACCATGAAGACGATTCGCCTGTTCGCCGGGCTTGCGGCGGTGTGTGCGCTGTGCAACCTCGCGTCATCCTCCGCCACGGCTCAGATCGGCCTGTGGGGCGCATGGGCACCCTGGTACACCTATCCGTATGCGCCTTACACCTACAGCTACGGAAGCATACCGAGTCCGCCGTACTTCGCGGTCCACCCGCCGGTCTACTACGGGCCTCGAATCCGCATGGCGTATGGCCACAGCCCGATCGCTCGTCCGCCTTTGACGGTCGTTGACGTCCGCGGGCAGCAAGAGAAGCCGGAGGCGCCGCTGCAAAGCGGACTGACGATCTGGAACCCGTATGTGGCCAATGCCTCCGCCGAGTCGGTCAAAGGGACCGTCGCCGCCGGCCCGCAGGCCGTCGAGAACCCGTACTACTCCCGAAAGAAGGACAAGAAGGAGAAGAGGGCCTCGAAGCGCTGATCCTCGACGCTTGCCGTCGAGTTCTTCAGGTTGGCGTCCCACTCCTGAGCCGATACTCGGAGCCCGGCCAGAAGCGTCGAGGATTCACTTGCGCCTGCGCAAGAGCCCCAGAACTACGGAGGCGGCACGCTGCCGTCCGAACTGCCCAGGGTGCCGTGATTGGTGCCGTCGTCCTGGTAAAGCAGATCGAGCCCGCCCAGGTTCAAGAAGTCGTAGTTGAACTCGCCGGCCGGGGGCAGGTTGTAGCTCTTGTTGCCGCTGAGATCGACGATCCAGGAACCGGCGCCGCTTGCCAATCGAGCCACGAACTCACGATGCTGCACGCCCAGAATGACGTTGTTCAGAACCATCGTGTTGTCGTACACTTCGAGCGTCGAAGCCTCGGTGCCGGTATACAACATGCTCAGGCCTTCCGCCCCGTTCTGTTCCATGGTGTTACCTGAGACAACACTGTCCTCGGCAAACAGCCCGGCCTGCAGATGAATGCCGTTCACCCTGTTTTGCACGAGCAAGTTGTCGCTGATCGCCCCGGAGAATTCTCGGCTCAGGATGGCCTGGATGCCCGTCTGGGCTTCGGTGATCGTGTTTCCGCCGACCGTCCCCTGGAAATCGACGCCGCTGATGTCGATCCCGTTTCCCATCGCGCGTTCGACGGTATTGGCGGTGATGCCGACGTGGTCTCCGTCGACGACTTGGATGCCGTGCAAGCCCGCAAATTCGATGGTGTTGTCCGCCACCACTCCGTGCTCGACGCCAACAAGCACCAAGCCGCTAGTGTCGACGATTACCAGCCGATTGCCGCTGACGTCGACGTGGCTGCCGGTGACGATCCGGATACCGTCGCCGCCGACGGTTCGGAGGACGTTGTTTGCCAGAGTTGTATTGGCCACGTTATGGACGGCGATCCCGTTCTGGAGGGCTTGTTGAATCTCGTTGTCCAGGACTTCAAGGCCCATGCCGCCGTCGACCAGCAGGCCGTTGGCGCCCGCCAAGGCAATCTGGTTGTCGACCAGGGAAGCGTTGGCAGCGTCGCCGACCCGGATGCCGTTGCCGCCAGCGGCTCCGATCGCATTTCCGGCGATCGCGGCGCCGGTGCCCGTTCCTATCTGGATACCGTCCTGTCCGGCCGACTCGATCGAGTTGCCGCTGATGTCGGCGTTGTCCGCATCGGCCAGCGTGATGCCGTACCCGCCGACCTCTCCGATCTGGTTGCCTGAAACCGTGGCATCCGTTCCCGTGATGAACTCGATCCCATGGCCCTGTGCCGATTCGATCAGGTTGTTGGTGACGCCGGCGTTGACGGCATCACCCAGCGTGATCCCGTCGCCCAGGGCTGTATGGATTTCGTTGTTGGCCACGTTGACGCTCTGGCCGTCGATCACCTCGATCCCGTGCTGCCCCACGTTGCCGATCTGATTGCCGGTGATCTGGGCGTAACTTCCGTCGGTCAGCGCGATGCCGCTGCCGAGCGCCTCCTCGACGGTATTATCGGTGATGATCGCACCCGGCCCTGCGACGACTTCGATACCGTCGCCGTCCGCCTGCTGGATCACATTGCGGGTCAGCGCGACGTTCGTGCCGCTGGCCATGAAGATGCCGCTGCCCAAGGCCTGTGCAACCGTGTTGTCGGCCACGGCTACGTTGAATGCGTCCTCGATCCAGATGCCTTGTTGACGAGACCAGATCGCGTTGTTGGCGACGGTGACATCCGACACGCCGGACATCCACACCACGCCTGCCTCGCCGAGCGTGTCCCCGATGCCGATCACTCGAAAGCCGTTCAAGGTCGCGCCGCTGCTCATTTGCACGCTGCCGAGGATCTCCGGAGCGGCCGATAGGTCCGGCGACGCTCCGGACAGCGGCAGTTGTATCCAGCCGACATCGGTCTGCACGAGTTGGACGGGGGCATTGGACAGCAAGGAAACCCCGTCCGGAACCACGAACATCGGCGTCGGCTGGTAGTTGCCACCGTACGGTGTGTACACGATCGTGCCCGGCGTGGCTGCGGCCATCGCCTGATCCAGGGTTCCGAACGGCCGCTCGAACGAGCCGTCGCCGCCCGTCGCACCTTCCATGACGTGGACGATCTGCCAAGGATTTCCGCCGGTGGTCGCCCGGTAGGTGCCGTTGCGGATGAACCCGACAGACAGCCACAAACAGACCCACAGAAATCGTTGCCGCATCGCTTGGCTTGTGCGAATAAGGTCGGCGGTGTAAGGGCGGCGCGCGAGGCCCTCCCGCTGGCGTGGTCTCACGGTCTCCTGGTATTGTTGTCGGTAGGAGCCCCGCCCCTGTTTGGGGCGATTCGCGGCCGATATCGAGTTTTCCGCTTGGCGCGGCGGATTTCCAGGGCTGGTCGCGCCGTTACGCAAGGCTGCGGGAATTCATGCGACCCCCATGTGCCGCACAACCTGCCGTCAACGTATAATCGGCATCGCCGGGACGATGCGGAGCGCCGCTGTAGCTCGAATCGCCAGCGTGGGGCGCGGCCAGACCAAGCACGGACGACCGGACGTCCAATCGACAACGAGAACATCGGAGGTGCGTAATGCCGAGACCAAGCAGGAAATACGTTCTGGCAGCCTTGCTCTGCTGCGGATTCTGGTTTGCGGGCGACTTCCGCGGCTGGGCGGCCGATTCGCCCGCCGCTGCGTCCGGTCGTGCGGACGCCGAGCCGCAGGTCGATGCCGGAATCCTTGGCCAGATCCGCCAACGGATGCAGGAGTTCGTCGACCAGCAGCAGGTCTCCGGCACCGTGACGCTGGTCGCGTATCGCGGCCGCGTGATTCACCTGGAGGCGGTCGGGTTGGCCGATGTGGAGAGCCGTCGTCCGATGCGCCCGGACACGATGTTCTGTATCGCCTCGATGACCAAGCCTATCACGGCCACGACGGTCATGATCTTGCGGGACGAGGGCCAGCTGTCGATCGACGATCCGGTGTCGAAGTACATTCCGGCGTTTGCTGAGGTGCCGCTGCGAGACGGAAAGCCCAAGCAGGCGATTACGCTCCGCCACTGCCTGACGCATACCGCCGGCCTGAGCGGCAGCCAGCAAAACGAAGGGTCGCTGCGGGAAACGGTCGAGAAGTTGGCCCAGCGTCCGCTGGATTTCGAACCGGGCACCAAGTGGCAGTACAGTCCCGGCTTGAGCGTCTGCGGCCGGGTGGTGGAAGTCGTGTCGGCCAAACCGTTTGATGAATTCCTGGCCGAACGGATCTTCCGCCCGCTGAAGATGGTGGATACGACCTTTCACCCATCGACCGCGCAACAGCAGCGACTGGCTCGCCTGTACCAACCCGGCGAAGGCGGCAAGTCGCTGGCGCCCGCCACGCATTGGCTGGTGGACCCTTCGCCGGACAGCAGTCCCAATCCGTCCGGTGGACTGTTCTCCACGGCGGCGGACATCAGTCGATTCTACCAGATGCTCTTGAACCAAGGCGAGTTGGACGGCCGGCGGATCGTGTCGGCCGCGGCAGTCCGCGAGATGACCGGGATCCAGACCGGCGAGTTAAGGACCGGTTTCACGGACGGCAACGCCTGGGGCCTGGGCTGTGGTCTGGTGCGCCGGCCGCAAGGCGTCACGGCGATGCTTTCGCCCGGCACGTTCGGCCACGGCGGCGCGTTCGGCACGCAAAGCTGGGCCGATCCGCAGCGGCAAATGATCTTCGTGCTGATGATCCAGCGGACGGGCTTCGGCAACGGCGACGCTTCCGACATCCGCCGCGTGTTCCAGGAATTGGCCGTGAAGGCCATCGGAGGATAGGGATGGGCGGTCCGAGGCTTTCGCAGACTACGTCTCGATACGAAGACGTCGCCGGGGAGAAATCCCACGGGGTGACCTACACCCCGGCCGTTCTGGCCGATTTCGTGGCTCGTCAGATCGTGGCCGCCGCCCAGACGTTGCCTCGCGACGGCAAAGTGCGCGTACTGGATCCCGCTGTCGGTGAGGGCCAGCTGCTTGTCAGCCTCCTGCGACAACTCCGTAGCAAGCCAATTGGGGAAATCGAAGTTCACGGTTTCGAGACCGATCCGAACGCGCTGAGGATGGCGTCCGTGACGCTGGCCAAATCGTTTCCGGACGTCACGCTGCGTCTCCAGCAGGCGAACTTCCTGGATTTCGTGTTGGACGAGTTCGGAAGCGCCGGCCATTTACGGCTCTTCCAGTCGCGTACGCCGGATCGCTTTGACTTGATCATCGCCAATCCCCCCTACGTGCGAACGCAGATCCTGGGAGCCGAACAGGCCCAAGAGCTGGCCAAGCATTTCCGGCTGACGGGGAGAGTGGACCTGTACTACGCATTCCTGCTCGGCATGGCAGAAGTGTTGCAGCCGATGGGCGTCGCGGGCGTGATCGTGTCGAACCGATTCATGAGCACGCGGGCTGGCGGTGCGGTTCGCAAGGCGGTCCTGAGCCGATTTCGAGTGCGGCATGTGTGGGATCTTGGCGACACGAAACTGTTCGACGCCGCGGTCCTGCCCGCGGTCCTGCTATTGGAAGGGCGTGAGAGTCGGGAAGGTAGTCCGGCAACCTTCTCTTCGATCTACCTGACGAACGAGACCACGTCCGCGACGGCTAGTGGACCGATCGAGGCGCTCAGCACTGAGGGTCTTGCGCGCGTACCGGATGGCCGTTGCTTCCGCGTGCGGCACGGGCGTCTAGACACGGGGGGCAGCCGAGACGGCGTCTGGCGAATTGCCAGCGAGTCTGCTGACGCTTGGCTGGCCACGGTCGCATCTCGCACTTGGCGTGTCTTTGCTGACGTAGGCAAGATTCGCGTGGGTGTAAAGACGTGCGCAGACAAGGTCTTCATCCGATCCGACTGGGATGACTTGCCCGAACAGGAGCGGCCGGAGTTGCTGAGAATCCTCACGACGCATCATGTTGCGCGTCGGTTTCGAGCCCTTTGGCCACAACAGCCGCGGCGGATTCTCTATCCGCACGAGACGGCCAATGGTCAGCGGCGCGAAGTCGACTTGATGCGGTATCCGCGTGCGCGGGCATATCTGAACCGGCATCGAAAGGCACTCGAGTGCCGGACGTATGTATTGGATGCAGGCCGGCAGTGGTATGAAATCTGGGTCCCGCAGGACCCCGACGCTTGGGACCAGCCAAAACTCGTGTTTCGCGATATCACCGATCGACCGACCTTCTGGATCGACGAAGACCACACGGTGGTGAACGGTGACTGCTACTGGATGGTTGCTGACAAACGACATGCCCCGCAGCTTCTTTGGCTTGCGGCCGCCGTAGGCAATTCCTCGTTCATCGAGGCGTACTACGACCATCGCTTTCACAACAAGCTCTATGCCGGTCGTCGTCGTTTCATGACGCAGTACGTCGAGCAGTTCCCGCTGCCGGATCCCGATCGTGCTGTCGGGCAATCCATCATCCGGAAAACGCGTGAGCTTTACGACGTGTGCGGCCAGCCTGGCGCCGATCTAATTGCGACGGAACTGGATCGCCTCGTCTGGGAGGCATTTGGACTACCGGTCGAAGAAGTCGGCGGGTAATGGAATCTGCAGTTTCTTGTTCAGCACTCGCCCCTGGAACTGCGGAAACCGCTGAAAGAACTCCTGACCGGTCGTAACGATGATGTGAGTGAGGAGCACGGCACTACCACTGGGCTCACCGTACACGACGGCGTACCGTACGTCGCAGTGTCGCACTTGCCGTCCGGCGAGGTTGGGCACATCCAGAGGTTCCGTGCTGTTGGGCCGCACCAACCCCAAGTCGATCGTAGGAGCAGTCTGAAGCTTGACCTCCAGCAACTGGTGCCGAATATCCGGAAAACGTCCATCGTCTTTGTAAGTTCGATAACCCAAGGCTCGGCAGACGAGTCGATGCAGGGCACTTCCTCGATTTCTTTCCTGGTCGCGGCCAGCGTCCGAAAGTCGCTGGCCTATCAACGCCTGAAGACGGCGGAAAACGAGCGCGACGGGAAGGATCTGCCCTGCTTCCGGAGGACTCACCGGTGACGTGTCAAACGGTACATTCCCTCCGGTAGACAGCACAGGCCGTATGGCCTCGGTATCGGTGAGCGTGACAAGTTCGCACGCAGACTCTCCGACGTTGCAGCGCGCTTGGTACTTCTGGGTCAGTGTGCCCGTCGAATCCAGGATAGCCAAGGTATCGGGAACTGGATAGCCCAATCGTCTGCAGATGTGCTGCTTCACGAACTTCGAACGGCTGCGCAGCGGCAACCCGGTGAGGCAGACGCATCTCGGAACACGAGTTCTGACGATCGTTCTAGCCGGCTTTGCATACGCGAGAAGCCGCGGTACGATCGTGGGGTTAGGTGTTCGAGTCCCTTACGACGGGAGCCGCTTGATGGATCATGTGGAACGATTTCGAGCCGTGATGAGTGGCCAGCCGGTCGATCGCTTGCCGATCTGGGAGTGGGCCATGTGGTGGGACGAAACGATTGCCCGCTGGCGGAACGAAGGGCTGCCGGCCGAACTGGACTCGGTCTTCAACATCGCGCAGTATTTTGGGCTGGACCCCTACCAGCAGTTCTGGTTCAGCACCACGGATCCCACGATCGAGGCCGTGCAGCACCATGTCGAGGGCATTGTGTCCAACATGGACGACTACCTCCGGGTGCGGCCTCGTTTGTTTCCGGACCACTCCGCTGCGATCGCCTCGATGGGCCCCTGGGCCGGCCGCCAGGCGCGCGGCGAGGCGGTGGTCTGGATCACGCTGGAAGGCTACTTCTGGTTTCCGCGCACGCTGATGGGCTTCACCAAGATCAGCCTGGCGTTCTACGATCAACCGGAACTGCTGCACCGCATCAACCAGGACTTGACCGACTTCAACCTGCAAATCCTCGAACGCGTCGCCAAGGTTTGCGTGCCGACGTTCGCCACCATTGCCGAGGACATGTCGTACAACCACGGGCCGATGATCTCCGAGCGGCACTTCGACGAGTTCATCGCGCCCTACTATCGGCAACTGATTCCGCGGCTTCACGACCTGGGGATTTCCGTCTTGGCCGACACCGACGGTGACGTCACGCAAATGGTTCCCTGGTTGTTGCGGGAAGGGATTCACGGCGTGCTGCCGCTGGAACGGCAGGCGGGCGTCGACGGGATGCGGTTGCGGCAGAGCTTCCCGACGCTGCAGATGGTCGGCCACTACAACAAGATGGTGATGAACCAGGGCGAGGCGGCGATCCGCCAGGAATTCGAGCGGTTGGTGCCGCTGATGAACAGCGGGCGGTTCATCCCCAGCGTCGACCATCAGACTCCGCCCGGCGTGTCGCTGGAGGAGTACCGGGTCTACCTGCGCTGGCTCAAGGAGTACGTACGTTCGTAGTGCCGCCTTCAAGCGGTCGGTAGCAACGGTGGCCGAAACAACTTCCCGATTCTGGACCGCGTTGCTACCGGCTGAAGCCGGCGCTACGAGCGTCCCACCTTGACCACCACCATCGTGATATCGTCACGGGGTTTGTCTGTCCCCAGGTACTCGCGCACGGCGGCGTGCAAGGCGTCGATGATTTCGGATGCGTTCTTGTCCCGGTTCTCGCGCAGGATCTGCAGCATTCGCGCCGTCCCGAACAACGGCCCCTGCGTCTGATGCGCCTCGGTCAGCCCATCGGTGAACAAAAACAGCAGGTCGCCGTCGGCCAACGGAACGGGGCCGCGGGGGGGGAACTCCGCGTCGGGCAACAGGGCCAGCGGTGGGCCGGTACTTTCGAATTCCGTTTTGATCTCGCCGGCGGCGTCCAATACGTAGCCTGACGGGTGCCCGGCGTTGACGCAGGTCAGCGTCCGGGATTGCGCGTCGATACGGCCAACGATCAGGGTGATGAACGTCTCGCCCGCCGTCTCCTGGTGCAGTCGGGCGTTCAAAGTTCTCGCCATTTGCGGCAGGTCGCTGGACATCTCGGCTAACAGATGGAATCGAGCGTGAAGCAACGCCGTAATGATGGCCGGACCCACACCATGGCCGCTCACGTCCGCCAGCACTACCGCGAGCGAGCCGTCGGGAAGCCGGAGATAGTCAAAATGGTCCCCGGCTGCGAACTCGGCCGCATAGCAACGGCCGGCGATGTCAAAGCCGGGCACTGTCGGCGGCTCGTGGGGCAGGATCTGCTGCTGGATTTCGGCGGCCGCCAGCAATTGGATCTCCTGCCTGCGCAGTAGCTCTTCTGCGTGTTTACGTTCGGTGATGTCCCGAATGGAACAGAAGACGAACAATCCCTCGTCCGTCGGCATGGGGCCCAGCGCAATTTCGACCGGAAAAACGTGGCCGTCCCGGCGCCGGGCGGAAAGCTCCAAGCCTCCGCCCATCAATCGGATGTGAGGCGCCGAATTGTAATCCGAGCGTTGTTGCACATGCCGCTGCCGGTGACGCTCGGGAACGAGCACCTCGATGGGCTGCCCGAGCAGGGCGCCGGGGGGATAGCCGAACATCTCCTCGGCGGCGGCGTTCACGAGCACGATCAGGCCGTCCTCTCCCGTGACAAGCGTGGCGTCGGGAGTCGATTCAAGGAGCCGGCGGAACCACTTCTGGCTGCGCTCCAGCTCGCTCACCGCGCTGTTCAACTGATCCTGGGATGTCCGGGCCGCCAAGGCTGCCTGCACGCGCTGGGTCATGACACCCGCCAGCGCCAAGCCCGTGATGGCATAAACGTTCATGAAGATCTGCAAGTCGAACAGGGGGTCTTCGGTACGATAGGCACCGACCCCTCGCGAGACGCCCCAAATCGCGGCGAGGCAAAGCAGGAGCGTGGCCGACGTAATCTCGAACAGGTCGAACCGCAAGGCGACCCAGATCAGCAGGACCATGGTCATGTAGACCAGATTCTGGGCAAGCCGCTCCGGGAGCCAAGCACCAAAGATGCACTGCCCGGCGGCCGCCACGCAGAGCAACAACAACACGTACTCGGCCCAACGCGTGGCAGTCAGGATGCGCCATCTGCGTTCATGACACGCCAAGACAAAGGGAACCACAATCATCAGGCTGGCCAAGTCACCCAGCCACCAGGTCCACCAGTTTTGCACCAACTGCGGCCCGCTCACCAGACCGTCCAGGCGGAGACTTGCCACACCCACGCTGGCGGCGATCACACAGGAGCCGCCGGCCAGCGCGACAAATAGGAAACTGTCTGGGACTTTGCGGAACAGCGTCCGGACATCCAGGAAGTGTCGGACCAGCCAACACGCCAGCACCGCTTCCAGCGTATTGCCCAAGGCCATCGCACAGGCGGCTGCCCACGAAACATCCGTCGTCAAGTTCGCGATGACCGAACCCAACCAGATGCCCGGCCAGACTCGACAACCCGCCAGCAGCAAGACCGCGACCGCCAGTCCCGCGGCGGGCCAAACCGCGGTGGCATTGCCCGGTGGGATCGCGAACGCCAAACCGCCCTTGGCCGACACGGCATAGCCGGCCGCAAGCAGGCCCACTGTCGCCGCGTACCGCAGGGGTCGGGAAAACGTCATCGTCGTGCAGCCTGCTATCCGCCACGTGCCTGGAACATGCGTCGCCGTTGTGGAGGCAGATCTTGCCCGCCTTGCCTACACGGCACTGTCCGGGCGTGCAATCAGATCGAGCGGCGATAACGCCCGCCGCGATGCGGCCAGACCTGCCCATCCATCCTAGCTTTTTCGCCGCGTAGTAGTAGACTGCAACATGGGGGGCGGGCTAATCATCTGTACGGATCGCCCCGCGATCGCGGCAACTCCGCGCGGCATGGGAGAAAGGTCATGAACTTCCGATCCTGCTTCCCGGCGGTGGTTTCTCTCCTCGGCTGTTTCATGTCCGCACAAGCAGGGGGAGAAACCATCCAAATCGAAAACGCCGGTGCGGGCGAATTCCACTACTCGTTCCGGCGTGCTGAGGACCGCGTGTGGAGCACGACGTTCGAGTTGGCCCCGCAGCAGACCCACGTCCTGACCGCCACCGGACCGGTCGTCGTCAGCTACTGGACGGACAAACCCCGGTTCGCGACACTCCAGCCCGGCCGCACGTATCGCATCGCGGACGTCCGGCGTGGCGAACTAGTGCCGGTCACAAGGGTTCTGAAGCCGTCCGGCGAGACGGCGACGCCCCGCGGCGAGCCGTCCGCCGCCGTCGCGCCGGGGCCGGCGAAATCGTCTCCCGCCGCACCAGAAACAACGCAGGCCGACGATGGCACCGAGGTTCGTATCGTCCGCGTGCGTGCGATCGCCGACGGCATCTATCGCCGCGTGGTGGACAACTGGCGACAGCGGATTCAAGACGCCGTGTCGGGAGCGTCCGAGTTCTTCGAGTCGAACTTCGGGGTCCGTTTTGTAGTAGCGGATATCCAACCGTGGGAGTACCGCGGACTCACGCACGATGTGAACGCCAGAATGAAGTCGCTGCTCGCGATTAACCCGCAAGACGCCGATCTGATCGTGGCTTTCATCGGATTTGGGGAGTACTGGAAAGCGGACGCAGAGGCGTACTTCACGGGCCAGTTGGGCAGGGGCATGCCCTTCGGCCAACACGTGATGGTCTCCGGCGACGACCACTACCATCCGAATCGCGACAAGTTTGTCTTGATCCATGAACTGGCACACGTTTTCGGCGCTTTTCATGTGAGCAACCACCGGTCCCTCATGTATCCCAATTTTCATGGCGTTCCCGCGGAGTTGGTGATCGAGGGCAAGTTCGAGTTGGAGCCTGCCCTGCGCGAAGTCATCATGGCGGCACGACATTTCGATTTCCAACGCGGCGCGGACAGTCTTCTTCCGGAAGCCCGCCATCGCATCGAAGCCCTTTCCCGTGAACACCGGCATCCCCGTGAGAGCCGTGCGCCGACGCTGATCGCCTACTCGTACGTGCTTCGGGAGCTTCGCGACTACGCCTGCGGCAACACGGGGCGACCGGCGGACGCGCCGGAGGGCTCGGCAGGGGACACTTCGCAAGCGGACGACATGCTGCAGCGGGGAGAAAAAGTGCGGGTCACGGCCGAGTCGACTCCGCTGCGCGTGGGCGACGCTGCCCTGTTCGACCTTGGCTTTGGCGAATTGCTCGAGGTCACGGAGCAGCAGGGCAAATGGGTCCGAGTCATTGCCCGCGACAGCGGCCTGCGGGGCTGGGTGCAGACGAAGCAGTTGCAGGAAGCTCCGCTGGAAGCGGTTTTCCGGCCGGGACAAGTCCGCGCCACAAACGTGGAAACCGAAGTCCGAACGCGCGGCCACCTGTTGGCCATCTTACCCCCCGGCATCTGGTACCAGGTCCAGCGAGTGGAGGCCGATCGCGTCGAAATCTTCACTGACAAACAAGATCTCGTTCCGTTCCCGGGTGCCAAGCTGGTTTTCGAGCCGGCGCTGGAAGGCTGGGTCTGGCGAAACCATCTGGCCCGCAGCAGGACAGCCGATATCGAAAGCCCCTAGTTCGGGTCATTCACCTAGCCAGCCGACATCCAGAACCGACGCCCCCGCGGGCAGCGTCAACTCCTCGATCACGAAATCGACCTCTTTCGTCGTGTTCTTCGTGAATTCGTTCTGTTCGTAGATCGGCGCTTCCTCGGCCGGATGGTAGATCCTTTGCGGCAACGTGACGTTCGGTTCACGGACCGCCTGTCTTGGCCGCCTCTTTGCGCGCGGCGCCGCCCAGCCTGCCCGCTTTGGAGCGGCCGTCTTTCCACAGATCGTACTGCGGGTCGGCATAGCGGGCGAAGAAGGCGTCCAGTTGGGCGGCGAGTTCCTGCTGTTTTTCCGCCACGGTCGGCTGGCCGAACAAGTTGAACCGCTCCTGCGGATCGGCCTGCATGTCGTACAACTCGAACGGCCCCTCGGGATGACGCGCCACGTACTTCCAGCCCTCCGTGCGAATCGCCCGCGTGCCTTCCATTTCATAAAACGTGACGTTCTCCCAGGCGATCTTTTCGCCCTGAAGCACGGCCGAGAAATCCCGGCCGGGCGACGGCTGCGGGCGCTGTTCGCTCAAGCCGAGGCAACTGAGCACGGTGGGCAGAAAGTCGTAATTGCTGACCAGCAGGTCGCTCGTCTGGCCCGCGGCGATCTTGCCCGTGTGCCGGAAGATGAACGGGATCTGCATCATCAGTTCGTGCGCGCCCACGGGTCGCATGTGGTCGCCCATGCCCCACAAGCCGTTCTGACCGCCCATCCAGCCCTGGTCGCCGGCAAACACGACCAGCGTCTTCTCGTCCAGATCCAACCGCCGCAAGGTCTGGAGGATTTCGCCCACGCCGTCGTCCACGCCGCTGACCTCCGCCGCCACGCGCCGAATCGACACCGGATTGTTCAGAAACTCCTTGTTATGGAACTGCCAAGGATGCATGGTGTCGCGCGGGAAGCTCAGCAGTTCCTTGTCCGCATAGTATTCGGCGTGCCGATTCCGGGCCGGATTCAACAGTAACCGGCCCAGCGCGTACGGACCGTTGTACGCGAGGTACAGGAAGAACGGACGATCCTTGTTTTCTTCGATGAACCGCACGCCGTGTTCGGTCCACAGGTCGGTCAGGTACTTCGGCTCCTGGCGAACCTCGCCGTTCTCGATGACCTGGGCGTCGTAGAATTCGGACGTATGGCCGTGTGGCATGGTGATCCAGTCCGAAAAACCCTCCTGGGGCGTCAAGTTCGCCCCCAGATGCCATTTGCCGCTGAGCCCGCACACGTAGCCGGCCTGCCGGAGAATCTTCGGCAGCGACGCGAACTCGCGGATCGTGCAGTACGCGTCCGGCCCCATCTGCGCGCTGGGCCGCTCGCCACCCAGGTAACTATGCACGCCGTGCTGCGAGGGGATCAACCCCGTGAGAAACGTGGCCCGAGTCGGCGAACAGACGGGATTGCTGCTCAGCGCCCGCGTAAAGCGAATCCCTTCGGCGGCCAAGCGGTCGATATGGGGCGTCCGGATGTCGGGGTTGCCGTAGCAGCCCAGCGTCCAGGCGCCGTGATTGTCGGTCAAGATGAAAACCAGGTTGGGACGCTCCGCTGCGGCGACGTGACCGCAGAGAAAGGTAACTACCGCCGACAGCAGAACGCAGGATGTCGGGCAAGGGCGACTGGACGAAATCGATCGGGCAGACATGGTTTCCTCCGTAGCTGAAATTCTATGCCGCAGCAGCTTCTGACGCAATCATTCGAGAGACCTGACCGGGGGGTGGAACGGCTGGTCGCTTTGAGAGTCCTGTCGCGCAAGATCGAAGGAATCCGGATGCCCTGCGTCGGTTCCATCGCGAGGTCAAGGCGTATTTTGCCCAAGCCCGCAGGACATGGAAGCAACTTGGCAAGAGCCAACCGAGTCGTCGACGAAAGGCCAGACGTCGCACGGCTGTTACTCAGCCCGCAGCAGCCGCGGGTTGGCCCAGTTGGCCATGTCGTGGATGTAGCCGTCGCCGGCGTCCGTGACCACCAGTCGCAGTTTCTGTACGCCCTCGACCGGCAGGTCCAAGCGATGGACTTCGCTCACGCCGTGCAGCGTGCCGCTGTCGAACAACTTGCGGTCATCTCCATAGACTTGAAACACGACGCTGCCGCCCCGTTCGGCGGCGCCTGCCAGGCAGGTGAAACGCGTGTAACGGCCTTCCAGGCGATAGACGATCTCCGACGGCGCATGCGTACCGAGGCCGGTGGAATAGCGTCGCCCGCCCAGACGCAACGGCTGCTCCGTCACGTCGCGGTTGCGGCGCGGCTGACCGTCGTTGTTCGGCGTCCAACCGGAGGCAGCCGATTCCCAGGGGAGCGTGAGCAGATCTACCCAGCCGGCGCCGGCTTCGTCCGCTGCGGGATCGGCCGGTTTGGGCGGCGAAGGCAACTCGACCACTTGGCGTTCCGCAGCCGAGCCGCGCAACGACAATAGATCCTCGCGCGGATGCTCGTCCAACGTCGTACGCAGCGCCGTCAGGATCGCGAGCAACGCTTGGTAATCCGCGTCGCTGGCGTCGGCAAACACCGTTCCCTGGCAGCGGCCCCAGCCTCCGGCGGCGACGGACAGCGGGGCGGCCAAGGCGCGGCTCAGTCGCAACTCACGGCGGTTCAGGCTCAGCCACCATGTGTCGTGCTGGCCGTCATCCGAACCGTGGCAACGGGCGCAGCGGCGCTGGAAGATCTTGCGCAGTTCCTGCCGCACAGGACGCGAAAAGATGCGGCGATGATCGAAGTACTCGGACTCGTAGCGGTCGTAATACACTCCGTTGGCATCGATCCAGGTCACCAGCCGTTCCCAGTCTTCGCTGGTGAGTTGCACGCCGTGGTGGCCGGCGCGGAGAATTTTCGTCAGTTCGGAGACCTTCGAGCCGTACGTGTACGGGGGACGAGCCACGACGTCGCCGGGATGGTCCCAGCGGTTCGAGACGGCGACGCTCAGATAGGGTAGCAGTTCTTCGTAGCTGACGCAGAACTGGTCCGTCAGGTCGTCAGTCAGGATGACGCCGTTGGCCGGCCGGTCGAAGGCGTGGCAGCCGACGCAGCGGGCGTTGAGCACCGGCTGGACGTCGCGGAGGTAACTGAGGACCTGGGTGCCCCAGGGCGGTGGGATGGGGTGGCTGGGCTCGCGGCGGAGGGCGGCGAGCACGGCGGACGAGGCGGGGGATGCGCCCAGGCTGGACGACGGCAAGGACGGGGTGCTGCCAGGGAGACCTACGGTCGCGGCCACGGCGGGGTCGGGAGACCCGTGCCGAACCAATTCCCCGCGCCGAACCGACTCGTCGGGAGACCCGCGCCGAGCGCCGGGGGCGTGATTGCGCGGTTCGTGGCAGCCGATACAACCGCGCTGCTCGCCGGGCTTCAGGCACAGGACGCTGCGCATCCGCTGGATTTCCAAACGGTCGGCGTCCAGCACGGCGAAATACACGTTGCGGTTGGCGGGCACGACGAAATGCGCGGAGCCGTCCGGCTCGACGGGCACCGTCCCCAACACGCGTTTGACGGTGAAGATCAGGGTGCCGGACGTGAGGACCACGCCGCCGCCGTGAACGCTCTCGCGAGGCACGTCTTCCAGGATGCGCAAGTAGCGGGCCGCGCCTCGCGGCACCTCCGGTAGCCCTTGGTAGACGTCGGCCAACACCAGCGTCGCGTCAGCGTCCCTGGAATCGGTCCCGGCCGGCGCCGGCGGCAAGACGTGCGGCTGCGGACGGGGCGCCAGCGGCACCGGCTCGGCACAGGAAATCTCCGGATCGCGGTACACGAGCCCCAAGTTGCCGTGCCGGTCGGCGACGTACAGCGCCCACGTCGTCTCCAGCCACGGCAGCACGGTGGGTGTGTACGAGCACAGCCACGTGTTCTCGTCCAGCGGCTGCGGATCGCTGAACCAGCCGGCGCGGCTGTCCTCGGCCTTCTCGCCCGTGATCGGCACGTAGGGCGTCAGCACGGTCAGCGGCTCTGGACCGTCGATGCCGCGCCGTACGTCGATCAGGCCCACCGCCCCGTGAGTCTGCCCGTGATGGGCCGTAAACAAGGCCATCACCAGATTGCTTCCCGGCACCGGCCGGGGAAACATGACCACGTTGGGCCGGATCGTGGCGTTGCCGTAGTAGGGCGAAACCATCCGCCCGTCGGGGTGCATGGTGAAGGGATTGTGCAGCGACGTGACGGACCGCTCGTTGTACTCCCAGCGGCCGTAGATGATGCGGCCGTCCGGCAGCACGGCCGGGTTAAAGTCGTTGAAGACGTTGAAGCTCAGCCGCCGCACTTCGGCGCCGGCTGGATCCGTCACGAACAGATTCGGCGAGTGCCGGTCGCCGCCGCACATCACGAAATGCTCCGAGCGGTCCGACGTGAAGCCGATCTGGCCGTTGGGCAGGTAGAACGGCTCGCAGTCGTTTTTCGGCCCGGCGGTGATCTGCCGCAACCCGCCGCCGTCCGCGCCGACCTCGTAGATGTGGTAGCTCAACTGGCCGTCCCAGTTGTCCGAGCCGTTGCCCCAGGCGAACAACAGCCGCCGGGCGTCCCAGTGCGGGCACAGATCGCGATACACGCCTTCGCCCAGGGAATCGACGACTGGCGTCACGCGGCCATCGGGCCGGACCGGCGACAACCGATAGACGCCGCCGCCCGGCCGGTTGAACAAGTGATGAGCGTCCATGAACGGCTGCTCGGAGAAGAACGGCTTGCGTTTGGCGAACAGCAGCGTGTCGAACGGCACGCGGGCCAACAGCAACTGGTCGCGCAGCGCGCTGGCTTGCTCGAACAGTCCGCGCCATGACGGCTTACCACCGACGGACCATTGGCCGGCGTTTCGCTGCAACTCGCACAACTTCTCGGTTGCCGCGCCGTCCGGCGTGTCCGTCAAGATCTGCCCGATGCTGGCGAGCACACCTGCGACCTGTTCCACGTGGGTCAGCAGCGGAAACCAGTATCTGTCGTCGCCGTCCTGCATCGCGATCAGGACGAGCCCGCCGCCGGGCGCATCCAAGTTCAGCGACAAGCGGCAGACAGAAGTCGTACCGGCGGCGAGTTCGATGGTCTGCTGGCCCAGGTCGTGCGTCCGGCTCGGTGTCCGGAACTCGCCGCGCAGGAGCAGCTTCAACGGCTGCGGCCCCGCGCTGCGAAACTCCAGGGACAGTTCATTTTCACCACGTTGCAGATCCAGCGGCGTCTCCACGTTCAACGCAAATCGCGCAGGCTGCGGCCGGAACCGCGCCAGCCGGTCGAACTTGCGATGGTACGCATGGTACCACTGGTCCTTGCCGCCGCCGCCAGGATGTTGGTAGCCCAGCACCTCCGCACCGGCGGCGATCTCATCCTCGGCCGCCGCCCCGCCCGCCTGGGATCGCTCGACCACGATCTTCCCGTCGCGGCTGCGAACGCGCACCGATCCTGATGCTGCGTCGGCCGGCAGCAGACACAGGGGAATCGGATTCGGCCAGCCGGCGGCCCCGTCCGCAGGAACCGGCAACACCGGCGTCCGCGCCGTTTCGGGCGTTTCCTGCTCCCAGCGGCCCAACAGATCTTCCCAATCGCGGATCGCAGCCAAGGATTCGCGGAAGTACCAATCCCGGCACTGTATGTCGCGCTCGGCGCCGATGCACGTCGCCAGCGTCAGCGTGCAAACCAAGCACGCCAGCGGGCATTGCTGTTTGAGAGGCATGGACGTCACTTTGATGACCGACGACATGCCTGCCACCTTTTCCTTCTCTTGCCCGCTGAAACGACTGCTCGCTTTAGTATACGCTTCCAAGCCTACTCGCGTACAGCCACAGTCGCTTGGGTCCGGCGAATCAATAACGGCCGTATTGTTGCCTTTCGCTCCGAGGCTGTGAAAAAATCGGCTCGTCAGCAGAATTTGTGGGTCACGCGGCGAGCGAAGCAATGTTGAAGCGGACTGAAGACAGTG